>Ga0325411_1000675_pt1 | contig 36285 bp, 21 predicted proteins | sample PopdelMetagenome_13_FD_206181 | JGI IMG/M metagenome (GOLD analysis project Ga0325411, IMG submission 206181) | Populus deltoides microbial communities from Bellville, Georgia, United States - Xylem-PdIQD-R4 | ecosystem: Host-associated > Plants > Phyllosphere > Stem > Wood/Secondary xylem...
AATTAATCACGTTTTATTTTCTTTATCTTTGTATCTTCTATTTTAAAATAGTAATTAAACACTAACAAGACAAGTAATCGTTTGTATACTGTTTTTGGTTGATATATGACAAAAAAAAATTACATATAAAAAGTACTTTTTATTGTCATTAAACTTACAATGTCTGAAACAGTAAATAAAAACTATTATTATTATTATAGTTTAAATGAATATTAAAATTTTTTAACTGCCTTAAAAATAATATTTTTTTACTAATCAGAATCATCTTAAAAAAGAATTTGTAATCATATAAATATGATTCATTTCTAAAAAATAATATAATTAAATTGTGATTTGTTCAATTATTAAATTATTTGTTTAGATATACTTAATAGTAAAATAAATAATTAACTAATCATGTATCAGTATATCAATGTTGAAATATATATATATATATATATATATATATATATATATATATAATACAGACATGCTGTTAGGTCTGGATTGGGTCTCGGGTTAAATTTGACAATATTGATATCATATTCTTTTCTTGTTGGGTAAAGTAGCTATAAATAAACTCATTTATTTTGGGTCAGGTCAATACCCATCCTATTCAAATTAAACTAGTTACGTGGCTCGCGCTATGCAGCGGGCTCACTTTTTATTTTCATAAAAAAAAAATCATGTGTTTATGTTATGAATGACTGACTTGTCAAATTATAGATGGAACGATGGATGATACTTTACTGTTAAAACAAAATAGTGAATTGTGTTTATGTTATGGATTATTGAAGGAATAAATAAAAGAAAAAAATTGATGAAGAACTAATCCTTGTGAAAGATGGAGGCAAATATCATATCGTTTAAGACGTGAGAATAAAAGTTCATTAACTATGGTAGGTGTTATATGTGTGCGTGTGTGTGATGTAATTTGAGTTAATTGATGAATTGTAATTTATACAATTTGAGAATCGTGTACGATGCATATAGAGGATGTCAAATAAATTATGACTAATAATGTAAATATGTTGTATTGAGGTTTTGTGTTGTTATTGGCATGATAAGAAATTGGTGGTACTTATAACAATGTAATAAAATGCCAATAACAGTGATGGATAATGAAATTTGGCCTCAATTATGGAGGCCAAATGAGATTAGGTTGATGAATTAAATAGATTGATGTATGTATGGTATTCATGTTATTTGAAAATGGATTGGATATAAATATTGCGAAATTAATGGTAGGTTCCATGATAAGGGGAGATTTTACTGAAAATCTAAAGAAATATTGGAATGTGCCAAAATGAGCATAAAAAAATGTAAGTTGAATATATTTATAAACCAAAATTGGACCGAAAACATGACAAGTTTGACGATTTATGTGGAAAAGCCATAATAGGCATAATAGATGTTATGATTGAAATTGATATAAATAAATAGAGAGTGAGAGAGAGAAGTCACATGGTGGATATTATAACGAATTAGATATGCTCGTGAGGTAAAACAAGACACAAAATGAAAATGTTGAATGACTCCACGAATGATGAATAAAGACGTAATAATGAAAGGTTCAATGAGAATCTCAAAGAACTATGACTGCACATCGTTGAATATATGTTTAATTATCTATGCATGTATTGTGTGATTTTCTTTCCATGCTATATTTTATTCTTATTATATTTAATCTATACATTATGAAATTGCAGGTCCTTCAGATTTACACGAGGAGCAGTGTTTTAGGTTTAATCTTCTTTTGTGTGATTAAATAAAAAGATGAAAATTAATGTATTTTTGTCTTTGAGAAACTAAATGACTTAATATGTAATGGTACTCCTTTTACATTAATTGTCGATACATAAAAATATATTATTTTATATTTGTAATCTTAATTTTTGTTTACTTCCAATTATTATGAATTATGTGTGTTAATGGGAAAGAAATGAACATGCGAAATGTTATGCATGTACAATGAATGATATGTTGTTGAGGTTTACATGATTATGATATGATTGAGAAATGAGTATAATTGTACATGATGATTGTCGATAACTAGGGACCTCCAAGTATAAAGGAAACTCTGCCGAAATTTTGATTGAAATTTCGACCAGTCTTGGATAAGTTTAATGGAAGAAAAAAAAATACCCATGTTTTTTAAGTTACGGCTCAAAGTTCTTTTACGAATGTATTAAATTACGGGGTGTTACACTTAATTCACAATCAACCCAGTGTTGAACGATTAAATTGAAAAAAAAAATATCAATTAAAAAAAAAAAGAAAAACTCGAGTTAACCTACCAAACTCGCAATGCGGGTTATGAGTCCGAGCTAATAACATATAAAGCAAACCACAATATATTATGAATCCCAATCTCCAATAAACTAAATATTGAAGTATGAAATTAGAAAAAAAAATTATTGATTTAGAAAAAAGAAGATTGAGATAATCTTATAGAAAGTAAATAAAAAAAGAGATGAGTCAACCCGAATTAATCTGGCAAACCCGTGACCAAGGTCAAGAGACTGTGATAACTCTGTTAAAAGAAAATCAAAACAAATTATAAATCCCAATTTTCAATAAACCCATTGTTAAATGTTGAAAATAAATAAAAAAATCAATCTAAAAATATGATACAATAAAACGATATAAGTTTACCTGGGTTAACCCACAAAACACGTGACTCAAGCATAAAACCAAGATAACCTCATAGAAAGCAAACCAAAATAATTTATGAAGCCTAATTTTCAATAAATCAAAACAAATTATGAAGCATAAGACCGGGATAGCCTAAAAGAAAATCAAAACAAATTATGAACCCCAATTTTCAATATATCCATTGTTAAATGTTGAAAATAAATAAAAAGTCAATCTAAAAATAGGATACAATAAAACGATATGTGTTTACCAGGTTAACCCACAAAACACGTGACTCGAGTATAAGACCGAGATAATCTTATAGAAAACAAACCAAAATAATTTATGAAGCCTAATTCTTAATCAACCAAATGTTGAAGGATGAAATAGAAAAAATGTCAGTAAAAAAAACAATAAAAACTCGAGTCAACTAGGTTAACCTGTTAAACCCGCAACTCAGGTAATGAGACTGGGATAACTTCATAGAAAACAGACCAAAATAAATCATGAAACATAATTCCCAATCAACCTAATGTTAAATGATGAAATTGAAAAAAAAATATTCATTAAAAAAAGATATAAAAAAAAACACGAGTTAACCTGCCAAATCCGTGGCATGAGTTACAAGATCGAGCTAACCATGTATAAAGCAAACCAAAGTAAATTATGAAACCTAATCTCCAATAAACTAAATATTAAAGTATGAAGTTAGAAAAAAATATATGGATCTAGAAAAAAAAAAGCTATTGAAATGAATAGTATTTTACAAGGTAGTGCATAATAAAAGCACCACCTTTTTTAGTTTATACTAGATTTGTGACTCACGTTTCATAGCGGGTGGATATTTTTTTTCTCAACAAAAAAAACTATTTTTAGACTTTTTCAATATGTTTTTGTAATTAAAAAAATTCTAAGTGAAAATTAAAAAATTTATACATACATGTATTTAAAAAACAAATTGAGAACTATGTGTGTTAATAAGTGAAAAAAAAACTTTAAACGATGACTAAAAATAAAAACTGGTAAAATCAAGAGACAAATTTAGATTAAAATATTTAATTTTGCAAAACGTGATGTTTACACGGTTGTGTTTGCTAAATTTATTAATTAAAATAATGTTTTTATTCAATGAAACGGTAATAAAAATAAACATACATATTAAATTAACCGAATAAAATAAAACAGAAAAAATAATATACAATACTGCACATATTAGAAATATTATTTGAAAATAATTTTTTTATTTTAAAAAATAAAGTTTATCTAAACAAAAAAATTAAAAAAAAATAGATTAATCAAAAAAACCTCATAAAAAATAAAAAAATAATAATTATCATTTCAAATAAGCTTTTTAAATAACATAAAATAGAAAAGGAATACTAATTTAAATATAAATAAAATTAAGATTAAGATTAATTTTAAAAAAATGTAAACAAAAAAATGAAAATATTTTTCCTAAACAAAAAAAGTAAACAATATCATCCACAGTAAAACTTGTGGGATGAACTTGTACCATGAGCTCAACCGGGTTTAATATTTTTTTCCTTTTAATTTATGGCAAACATAAAAAAGTAAACAATGTCGTTCGTGGTAGAACATGAAAGGATGAACAATGCAGCTGCACGGTGTTCACCTTACACATTTTCTCCTTAAATTTATAGCAAAACTTAAAAAAAAACAATTACTGGTGTTGTCTACAGTAAAATGTGAGGGGAGTGAACATTACGTCTACACAGTATTCATTCCATATGCTTTAGTTTATTTAAGGTGAACCTGAACCATGAGCTTAGCTGAATTTAATATTTTTTTTTCTTAAATTTATAACAAACCTAACAAAAAATGAACAATGTCGTTTATTGTTTAATCAACAGTGCAACTGCATAATATTCACTTCATATATTTTTCTCTTAAATTTATTGTAAAAAAAAAAAGCAGGAAACAGTGTAATTGTACAATATTCAATTCACATGCTTTAAATTATAAACAACAATAACAACAACAACAATAATATAAAAAAAAATGAAAAAACATTGTCAACTTGCACAATATTTTTTTCACACTGTTTAGATTATAAGTGCACTGCATGCAATTAAATTTGTTCTGGGCACTAATAATTTATTTGTATGATAAATATTAATACGCATAAAGATAATAATTAAATTAAAACAATAGCTATTTTTTTTTTGAATTTTGAATCTAAATTATTGTTCGCTACAATAATATAAAATTTTTATTTTTTTCACTCAAAAGACTCAACACAAACTTACAATGATATTATGAAGTCTTTTCACATTATTATTCTCAAATAAAGTACTGACTGCAAGTATTCTTCCACCTTAATTATACATAGCAATACATTGATAACAAAAATAATTAAATTTTATATAAAAAATATTTTGATATTTTCATAATAATTTTTTAATTATTTTAATTTAAGTTGAGGGATAATTTGATATTTAACTTAATATAAAAAATAATAAATACTTGAAAAATTTGTTTGAAAATCTTATAATTTATTTTGTTTTACACTTTATCTCTATTATTTAAAAAACTATATTAGTCAACTTATTTTTTAAATTTAAATAAAAGATAAATATACTATAAACAATCAAAATTCACTATAAAAAACAGTCAATCAAAATCTAATTTATTTATTCCATCTTCTCTCTACAACACAATCCCCTACTCTTTTGGCAAAAAGCTATAATTTGAATTTGCCAATATGACCCTAGTTTTCCCAAAAGTATAATCTGAACCCTTCAAGTTACAATAAACATCATTTCTCCCCCCCCCTCTCTCTCTCTTTTTGTGAGATTTGATTTAAAATTTGACTGGTAATTTTTATTTTATATTTTTATCATCTTATATTTTTATTTACCAAACCTATATTCTCAAATTGCTACCAGAAAAGGCAGGTAATTTGGTGGTCCATTATTATAATCAAAGACCTAAACGCAACAGAAATGATCTTGAAGGACTGAAGTGAAAACATTTACAAACATCTAACGTCGATATTCCTTTTTTCCTCTCTCTAGGACCCGCGTTGCATAACCGGGCCGGGTTGAGCCCGCCCAAGTAACATTATATATTATATTCGATAAGCGGTGGTCGCGTGAAATGGCCTCCGGTGTAGTCATCCTCTCCAATTCCCTCTCCTTCTACCAAAAACGCATAGTTATGAGCTCAAGAATGCAAGAGAAAAACGGCGGTGCTTCAATCCCGCACGTCTTGAGTGTAGCCGGCTCTGATTCCGGTTCCGGCGCTGGAATCCAAGCCGACCTCAAGGCTTGTGCCGCACGCGGAGTTTATTGTTCTACAGTGATAACTTCCGTTACTGCACAAAACACCGTTGGAGTTCAGGCTGTACACGCTGTGCCTGAGGATTTTGTTGCCCAGCAGTTGAAGTCAGTGCTTTCAGATATGCAAGTTGATGTCGTAAGTTCTTAACATTTCAATTGATCCTTCAAATTTGCTTTTGATTGATTGCGATTTCGTTTTTTAGGTTAAAACAGGGATGCTGCCTTCTGTTGGGGTAGTTAAGGTTCTTCTTCAGAGTCTCACTGAGTTTTCGGTTCGAGGTAAAGAAAAAAGGAAAAATTTCGAATTATTTCGAATGATTTAATTTGTGATTTTACCGAGTTTAATGACGTAATAATTAAATTAAAGGCAGCTTTGGTTGTTGATCCTGTCATGGTTTCTACCAGTGGAGACGTGCTTGCTGGCCCGTCCATTCTTTCCACTTTTCGGTAAGTTGCTGTAGTTTTTGTTTTTAACAGTCGTTATTTGGTTTTTCTTTTTGTTGATTATTTTTCTAGTGGGAAAATCAGTTAACAATCACTCCATTTTGAGAGATAATGAGAGTTTTATTGTGGATGCTGAGCCATTGTTACACCGGGACAGCGGTGGTGGTGAGTGTAAGCAATAGGAAATGGAGTCTGTCGAGCAATTTTGCTGTTATTAATTTGTGAAGATGGGAAATTTGAATCATATCGAATTACATCTTATTCGTGGTGGAAAACGTTGAACAATGTGAGACTCATGCTTATAGAAAGAATTATTTTCAGTCAAGTAGTATCACGTGCCTTCTCTCAAGCTGTGAGCTTTTTATAAGCTGTTAAGAGCATCAACAGCCAGCTGGTTAATGAACTGCTATCAATCTAGTAGAAATTGTGTCAAAGTAAAGTATTTTTATCTCAATACATCACTAACGGTGAAGTTGACATTTCTTAATAAAATATTCAAAAATTGCAGCTGCAATAGTTAGAAATCTGCCGCACAGTATTTTTTGGTTTCTTTCATTTCCAAGAGCCACAATTTTCTACAACCAAATCTACCTTCCAGGTTCCAAATTCTTCTCATATTTGTATTGCTGAGTGGTGCTCCATTAACTTCTCTGCAGCCAGCCAACTTCAGCAAGTGTAGGCTATCTCTGCCTGATTTCATTGATTATTTTGTTGGCAAAATCTAAGTCCTCTTCACTGTTTGTCTAAATATGTTGCCTTGCACCTTTTAACATCTGTACTTTCACCTTTGTTTTATCAATGTCTAGAACAATACAAAAATCAGATCATGTCTTAAGTTATCCATACTGGGACCTGGTTATATCATGTCTTGTGCCCTGCTGAAGGCTATTGAGGGCAATCCTCTAAGGATGGAGCACATGGCTAACTGAATAAGTATTTATGGGTGGAATTGCCTTCTTTAAGGAGCTGTAGATGAGGCATAGGAATGGCTGGCAATTTCATCCTAGATGAGCAACCTATATAGACCTTGTACGGGCGCTGGCCATCACTAACTTATTGAGAGTTGCTTTGTTTTTTTTTTTTTCATTTTTTTTGCCCTGTGAACTTTTATGTTGGATATTTGCAATAATTTCAAATTTCTGGTTCTTGAATGTAGAGAGGAGCTCCTTCCCATGGCCAACATAGTAACCCCAAATATAAAAGAGGCATCTGCTCTACTTGGTGGTATACGCCTTGAAACAGTTGCTGACATGCGCAACGCAGCTGAGCTGTTGCATGCACTCGGTCCACGGTTAGTTCATGGAATTTGGTTTTGTCCTTCACTTGCTTAGGGAAACTAACATTATAAAACTATTCAGTACTTTTATCTCTTTAAGTCCATGAAATGGCTCACTTTAGGAGTTCTGCTATTGAAAAGGTGGTAAGTTTACCTCTTGTTCAAATTGTAGCATTTTCTATTTGACAGCATAAGATTTAGAAAGTCATTACACCGTCAAAGGTGAGAAAATGCTACAAGCAAGGCATGAGCTTTTTCAATGTCTTGGATCTTATTGTCAAGAACACAAGAAACTGTTTAAAGAACAATGTGTTTCCGGGGTTATCTGTCAAGTTAGGAGACAAAATTGTAGCTGTTTCAACTTGCAAGTACAATCATCTAATAGCTAGATTATGGAAAGTATTATGTGACATTCATGTGCAGGTCCTCTGTGGTTGGTTAGTTCTTTGTTGTCATTGGTTATCAGAATGGTCTTTGTTGTTTCAAATAAGCTGAAGAGAATAATGTGGCATCTATAGCACTCATGATTATGAGTTATGTGCCAGTTATGGGATTCTTGATGCAGAAACCAAGACACTTAAAGTTAATAAGTCTTTGTACTCTGTGAAGATAAGGGAAAACTTAATGTGATAGCTCACATGGCTCCCGCCTGGAAACTGCCTAGAGCATTTGTTTTGTTTTTTCTTTTTTCTAATATGTGGAAACTGTCATGCAAGTTGTTAAAGCTGCTCTAACAGCTTGAATAACAACTCTTCTCATTGGGCATCAGTCATTTTGCCCTTGTAAGTTCTCCCATGCATGTAATCATGGTGCTGAATCACTATGATGCCAAGCATGATGTAGCACAGCCCTTGAGGTTGAAATATTAAGGGTTATTCTACCATGTCAACATGGTGCTGTCCCATGTTTTCTTACAACAAATTGAACTCAAATATTTAATCTGTTGCTTTTCTGATGTTAATAAGTGTTTTCAGTGTTGTCTATGGCACTGGATTTAGTCTTGGAGAAAATCTATTACAAAATGGGTTTAACACGAGGAATAGAATAGATCCAGTGCTCTGAGCTTAGAGAGTTGCATGATTACAGTTGTTAATTTTGTTTTCCAGAAATGTGCTTGTCAAAGGTGGTGATCTCCCTGATTCTTTGGATGCTGTTGATATCTTCTTTAATGGTGAGCTTAAATTTTACTAAACTTGTTAAATAATAATGCTATTCCTTATATTTTGTCTGTGATCATGAGTAATGTTCATTTTAAAGCCAGTCTAACACTAGGAAGTTTTTGCAGGTGAACACTTCTATGAGCTGCGCTCATCTCGCATAAAAACTCGCAATACTCATGGTACTGGCTGCACTTTGGCTTCATGTATAGCAGCTGAGCTGGCAAAAGGTTCTCCAATGCTCACAGCTGTTAGGGTAACTAAAAAGCATTTGTACTTTTGATTCATAGCCAACTTCAAATACTTAGTGATTCAGGAGTATCATGACTGGTTGTACAGTCAAGATTGAGTTCATAATGAGCTAAAACATCAATTTATGTATTTATTTAATTTCACCAAGCCTTATCAGTAAATACAAGATAGGATATGCCTATGGAACCCAAATTGAGTTGATTAAGCCTGTTTTTTATATATTGTTCAGATGTTTTATTGGATGTTAAGAATGATGCTATCCTTTTATCATTCGCCCTAGAGAGAGAGCTATGATGGTCCATGGGTCATTTAGGCTAAATCATCCAAAACTATCCTGAACTTTGAGTTAAATTGAACTTAGTCCTTGAACTTCAATTTTTCAATTTGAGTACCATGAACTATTTTTTGGTAAAAACAAAACCTCCCTGCCTAGGTTTCTGTCCCCCTGTTAACCTTTTTCTCTCTCAAATAACGTGTTTTCATGAAATGTGTCATGTTTATAGACTTTTATTTGTGGTCAAAATTAATGGAAAGGTTTACCTAAAAAACAATAGTTCAAGGTTCTCAAATAAAAAAAAAAAAAAAATTAAAGCTCATGGGTTAAGTTTCAGTTTGACCCAAAGTTTAGGGTAATTTTGGATAATTTAGCAGGCCATTTATTTTGACTTGCAATTTACAGCTGCATGCCTGGAGTGCTCTCTCTCTATAGACTTTTATTTGTGTTCTCCCCCCCCCTCCATTTTAATTTCCTTCTCTTAATTTTCTTTCTCGTCTTTTGTTTTGTGTACCAGCATTCTTATATACCCTAATTGCGGCAGGTGGCTAAGCGCTATGTTGAGACAGCCTTGGAATATAGTAAAGACATTTTGATTGGCAATGGGATTCAAGGCCCCTTTGACCACCTACTAAGGCTTAAGAGTGGTTCTCACAGCTTCCATAGAAAAGATGCATTCAATCCAAGTGACTTGTTTCTGTATGCAGTTACAGATTCTGGGATGAATAAAAAGTGGGGACGGTCCACGGTAGATGCTGTTGCAGCAGCCATACAAGGAGGGGCTACCATTGTTCAATTGAGGTTTGACTGTTTGATGTTATGCTTTTTTAATTCACTTTGAAGCAGCTAATTGTTACTTTAAAAAAATATAAACATCCAGTGCTCTGCATATTCTTAGTTGTCTCATGCATTTCTCTATCATAATTTTGCTGATTATATTTCTTGAACTTCCATGAACGTGATCATCATAATGGATCTCTAGTTTGAAGTTTCTAAAGCAATTTTTTGGTCATAATGGAGTGTCTAAAGCAATGTTTTGGTCTGTACTATCACCCTTTTGCAATTGAATAGGCGCTGTCCTACAGTGACTTTTAATACGTTGGAGAGGTTGCTTTGCATAAAAATATAGGCTGCCATGAATGCATAATTTGCAATTGCATAGGAATATAATTCTGTAAATTTTCTTCACAGGGACAAGGATGCTGAAACAAGGGATTTTTTGGAAACAGCAAAATTGTGTCTTGCAGTCTGTCGTTCCCATGGAGTTCCGCTATTGATAAATGACCGTGTTGATGTAGCCCTTGCAAGTGATGCTGATGGGGTACATGTCGGCCAGTCTGACATGCCTGCTACTGTGGCCCGCACTCTTCTGGGTCCAGAGAAAATAATCGGTGTATCATGCAAGACAATAGAGCAAGCTCAGCAAGCATGGATTGGCGGTGCGGACTACATTGGTTGTGGTGGAGTATATTCAACTAACACCAAGGCAAACAATCCCACTATCGGTTTAGATGGATTAAAAACTGTTTGTTCGGCTTCTAAGCTACCTGTGGTTGCAATTGGTGGGATTAATGCTTCGAATGCAGGCACTGTGATGGAGATGGGGGTGCCAAATCTGAAAGGTGTCGCCATTGTTTCAGCTCTATTCGATAGGGAAAATGTTTTGGCAGAGACCAAGAAGTTGCATGCGTTATTAATGGAGGCATCATCATCATCATCATCATCATCATCGAAGATACAATAAATTCCAGGTATGAACCAGTCTTTGTTGGTGAGGCCTTTCTGTTTTTCGATCTAGCATCTTTGGATAAATTCTTGTTTTGCTCAGTTGCCGTAATATGTACAAGAACCGTATAAATAAATGTTCAAGCGACCTTGAGTTTCTTTATAAATAAGATTTTAAACTCAGAGTTTCGATAAAAAAATAGTACAAAATTTTTTCTTTATACTTTTTTCTTTAATTGTTTTTCATAAAAACATAAACATATTTTAGGCTAAGATATATTTAACATACTTATAAAAACTTGGTCTAGCCGGTTAACCTGATAATAACTTGTTAATTTGGAGTTTTACTCTAGCTGAGTTTTATTTTAACTAAAACATGTTATTTTATTGTTATTTTTTTTAATCTGGAAATGATATTATTTTGATAAAAAAAAATAACTTAATAGACCAAGAAAGAATAATATATGATAGAGGATAGATTTCTATCTCTATCAAAAGATAAAATTAATTAAATATAACGTCTAGATTAAGGAATTTTACTGGTTTACATGAATAAAAATCTATCCAATATTGGAACTAGTGTTAACTAAATATAAGCTAACACTGTTGGGAAAGATTACTATAGCTGCAAACTTATTTACATTATTCATTGAAATAGTAATGATATCTTTGCTTCTCCAATCAAAAAATTTATAACTAGGGACTTTAAAGTATTTTCACGGGGTGCAGAGTCATTTTCAAATTGTTTAGAGAGGCACTTATATCTCTTCCCGTTTTAAAAGAACATTAAAGGAGTAAAATACTCTTAAAAGAAAAAAATCTCAATAATGCCATTAAGGGGCTCCTTCTAAAAATGTTTTTTTTTGTTTTTTAAATATTATTATGTAAGATGAGAGATAATTTCATCTTTGATTATATATATATATATATAAAAGTGCTTATATTTTTTTGGTGGTGCTCGTAGCGTCTGCCAGAATCTAAAATTACTATTTTATTGTGTTTTTTGAAAACATAATTTTTTTTTTTTTGGGTGTAACGTATGTTTCTAGTGGTGGTTTAATTTGTTGACGTTGAACTTTTCTCTCTCTCTCTCTCCTCCCCCCAAAACAAGCTCTCTTGATTGTTAATATTTTAAGTTTAGTTTTTATTTTTTTAATTTTTAATTTATATTTTTGATGCTTTTATAAAAGTGTTATTTGTTTTTAATTTTATTCTTCAATCATAATTTATCAAATATTAGATTTTCTAATTCCATCCTTATTCTTTGGAATTTTTTTTCTCGGTTTTTTTGTAAAAGTTTCATTGGTTTTTAATTTTAATTTTTAATTCAAATTGATGATATTATAGTTTTTAATTCGGTCCTTATCATTTTAATTTTTAATTTTTTCTTAGTTATTTTGTAAGAGTTATTATACTTTTCAATTTCACTTTTTAATCAAACCATTGTTTTTGTTTTTTATGTCAATTTTAATTATTATTCTTTTGATTTTTTTTCTTTTTACTAAATTTATTTTTAATTTTAATTTTCCCCTTCAATCAAATATAAAATTTATTTTTAAATTTTAATCATCATTTTTTTAATCCTTTAGTATAATAAAAATTCTAATAATTCAAGTTTTAGATTTGAAAAGTTAATATATATTTTTTAAAAAAAGCCTATTTTTTTTATCGAGTTATTCTACTCTCATGATTTGAGTTATATGTTTGACGAGATATTTCAAATTGACTCGGTCCTGATTAACATAATTATAAATTTTTTATGTTAACATAGGTTAACCAATATTAATATTTTTTTTACTCCATTTTAACACTTTGAATATTGTTTTTTTAAATAATCTAATTCTACAGTGAAACAAGACTAGTCTTAATCTAAAATACTTGATACTTATTCAAGGAATATTATTCAACAAATATTTTTGAGACATAATAATATTCCTTTCAAACACATCCCACCCATTACCCAACTAACATATCAAAGTTTAGATATAATTAAATATATAGAAGGTACCCATGTTTATCTCTCGTGTATGTCACTGAAGCTATTTAATTTTTCATTAAATTTTTATTTTTATTTACTTTAAATTAATTTTTTTAATGGTTTTAAATTATTTTAATATGCTGATATAAAAAATAAATTTTAAAAATAAAAAAAATATTATTTTAATATATTTATAAATAAAAAAATAATTTAAAAAATAATTTTTATCACGTTTTCATGATTTAGATATCGTGGTTAAAATTATTTTCTTATGAAGTTTACAAGTGATTGACCAATTAAACTATTTACATGAGTTTAGATGCTTTTAATTGGTAAAATTTCAATAAATTGAATATTTTTATCATCATCTCATTATAATAAAGTGAGAAATGAAACTTTATCTTCTGTTTAAGTCAATTACAACACCATGTAACCGTATAACATGAGGCACTTCAAAGCGGGACGCATTTGGAAGCTATATTTGAGGTCAATATGACAACGGTCTAGTTAGAATGAGATGCAAGCATCTAATATTTATTTATAGCTCCAAGAAGAATTTGATCCATTATAAAAATAACAGTCAAATAATATAAGCTAGTTGATAATATGAATCATATGTTATAGGTATAAAATCCAATCCCGGGATCAATTAAAGACAAGATCTGAATCACAAATCAGAAGAATTAACTCAAGTTGACTTCTAAATTTATTTTAATAAAGAATAAAAACAATATTATTTTGAGTAACAGATTGAAAGTCGGATCCTGGATTAAGCCGAGTTTATCTTTCAACGTAAAAACAAATTTTCAAATCTTCATATTACTCGAAAAATAATCTCAATATCAAGTCTCAAGTCAACCTAACAAACTAATCTAGATTTTTTTAACTAGGATGTATATGATGCACAAGTCAAATGACTTAGGAGTGATCAAAATCAAATATTAAATTAAGAAACTAAAAGATAAATACAAATCATGATATCCAATATCATGTAGCCGGGAGCTATTTTTATTTTTTTATTACATTTATGTCAATGATTCTTTTATAAAAAAATTAATAATTTAAATTTTATAAAAAGTAATTTGTTGGTATAATTTATTTTTCTCAACACAAAATTATACTTTTTTTTATAACAATTACTTAATTTAATAGAAACCAAGGTGATTAGAATTAATATCCAATAAACGAATAAAACCGAAAAACAATAAAAAAAAAGGCAATTTAATGCTATCCTCTTTTTTTAATGATTTATTTATCAAAATATTTATTTATTAAAGCAAAAAATTAATAGAATCATTAAAATAATTTTTTTTAAAAAAATAATTGTTTCATTACTATTCCGTATGAATATATTAAAAAAATATAAAAATAATATACTAAAACTTTTTTTATTTAATTATATAATAATTTTTAAAAAAATGTGTAAAAATCTAAAAAAAAAATTCATAAAAAACCAAAGAAATCACAAAGGATTGCACAAAAAAACTCAACAATCTTTTTAAAATACTATAATATATTATTTTTATTATGTTTTTAATTTACTTATTTTAATTGAAAAAACATAACATAAAAGATCATGGGCTTAAATGACCCAACACACCTAACTCATTTAAAAAAATGGCCATGCACGTGACCTGTAAGACTATATCAATGTACCTAGCCTTTTTTTTTAAGGTAAAAAAAGCGAATGAGCGATATGTTACCCATTTATTTTTTGGTTTTTTTACTGTATATTGTATACCTATTTTTTTAAAAAATAAAATAAAAACAAAAAATATTGTCTAAATTGCCTTGAAAGGTGGTTTAAAATTAACCTAGGATTTTTTGAATGTTAAAATTTATTTTTTAACTTATTTTCACATTAAAAAACCTAATAAGCATCATTATAATCTCAATAAATCAATATCTCAACTCAAAACACTATTAAAATTGTTTAAAAACATAAAATCAAACTAAAAAAAAATCATCTCTCAACCCCAACCTCCCTTTTCAAGCAAGATAATGGGACCAAAAACACCTCCAAGAAATTTTTCTTATCTAATAGAAGACACCGAGATCTAGTTTTTTTGTTGTCGGAATGTAATCAACCGAGTATTCTCTCTCTTTTTCATCATTTTATGACGAGTTTTCCTTACCTTTCTTAAACTCTAGGAATTGAAAAATAAACTTGTAGACTACAATGAAAATTCCAAAAACAAAAAGGATTGAAATGGACGAAGAAGGAATTTTATATTTTGGCAATCACTCTTTTAATTTTGTCTTTCTTTCACAATTTCAAACCATCTCATGAGCTTATACTAAAAAGGGATTCGGTAAAAAAAAAGACTAAAACTGAAGACAAAAAAGAGTTACGGTAACCACCAAACTTAGTTCTTTTAGTATATTTAGTAAAAGTAATGTACATATGATACTTAAGGAGACATCCTTACAAAGCCCATAATTTGTCACACTAATCATATTAACCCTTTCAAACAAAAACCATAATTTGTATAAATAACTCTGATAGGTATTTCAGAACCTCCTCCTAATTCAAGGATCTAAACAGCTAGACGTCCTTCCTGCTCAACACAGCTGAATTCAAAGTTTATGACTCCGATGATGACTCTAATTTCAATAATTTCACACCCATCCTAACCGGTAAGCTAGGATTAACAAACATATATTCAGGACCAGCTCATTGACACGCAGTTTTACACAAAGCTTCAAAGGATCCTATAAATATCCAAAGGATGAGGTTAAGACCGTGAATGTGCAAGGAAGAGAGGATGGATCTTAACTCACATGAAACTCCCCACTTGCTTGTGCCTCCTTAACTCTCTTCTCATACTCATCTTCCCCGTTATGGATTTTTTCTTCATGAGCCTCTGCATCATCTTCCTTCATGTCACCATCTTCTTCTCCTTCCCAGCCAAAGCCTCCAATAGATCTGGATACTGGTGGGGGAATTTTTGCCTCTTCCACGATCTTCATGATTTCTTCAACACTTTGAAGAGAGAAGGTGGGATTTTCTCTCCTGTAGTACATGGCCTGGGCTGCTTCTGTCAGTTCCCTTGGCAAGTTCTTCAAGAACCACGGATGGCTCTTAATTTCTTTAATGGTGATCCTCTGTAAGAACACGCATGGTTTAGAAACGTAGATGCTCAGTTACGGCAGTCATTACAAAGAAAGTGATAAAAACAGAACATGAAATGATAACGATGGGTGATCAAAGGCTGTGAGATACTATGTTGCATTTGCACATCCTGAAGGAAACCATCACTGATGTAGACATCACTTAAGACAGATGTTGAGAAACAAGAACACACATGATCTACGGACTATAAATAAACCATAAAAGCATTATTTTTACAATTTTCTGCATCCCCGATAGAAAGAGAGCTGAGGCCTCAAGAATGGTTTTAAATTAACTCTATCAATAAACAAATTCAATCATTGTTTTCTAAGGATTTTCTACACCCTTAGCTTTCAATAGGGGGGAACAATTTTTTCTCATAGTGCTTAATGGACATCCACAAGCTTGCACAGACAAGAACTCAGGGGTTCAATGGACCCTGAATCATTCATGAACAAGCTTATTTTCTCTCTTCACAAAATGATGCATACTCAATATCCTTTTATCATATCAACCGAACAATCATTCATTCCTTTTCCTTGATTATTTACTTATTTTGGGGTCCATTAGTTTCTCTCATTCTGAGTGTGTGTGGAATACAATTTCAAGTTTCTTGAGACAGCACATAGTGACTTTACAACTATTGAACAGGTACCAGCATAAAAACAAACTATGACCCGAAACAATTCTATACATGTGCTATGAGGGTTCTTGATATGTTCAAAAGAACATGTATCCAAATTCCCTAGTAAAACAATTGGCATGTATTAAATTTATTCATAAGATCCAATAATAAAAGTTGCACTCCAAATTACTAGCTGAAGTTTGGACTGATAAATCTAATAGCATGCAATTACCCATGGCACGCTATATGACAAAAGGAAAAATAAAAGCATCAACAAGCACTGAAAGAAGAACCCCTAGTTCAGTCTTCCTGGTCTCCGATACAAAATTCTAACAAAAAAGAAAAGCAGAAAAGCCAAAGATTGACAAATTTAAAACTACTACAGGGGTGATGAGAAGAAATAGCATCAATAACAACAATTATGCAGCAGAATTAGATGGTAAGTGGACATGTTATAGAGGGTGAAACAAGATTAAAAGTACCACATCTAAACAGCAATGAATGCAACAAAAAGTAGGCTTATATCAAAATACTCTATCAGAACAGCAATACATGAAAAGGAAATCCAAAGAAATACTAATTTCCCAATATAATACTCATGATGTGTAAGTCAATGAAAGGACATCTACCAACGCATAGCAGTGCAATGTTTCCTTCGTAATATAAGTTGATTGTTGTTCTTAGACAAGGTTTGTTCATGCATACCCGGGACGGATTTGCAACAAATATGTGAGAGAGGAGATGTCTGCAATCTTGAGATATGTGGACATAGTCAGGGATCTTGTATTGAACTGCCATTATCCTCTGCAGATAAACAATAAAAAATTCATGGACAGTGAAAAATAAAGGATAATTTGAATAGAAGAGAGATGCAAAGGAATATAATACATTGATTGTTTTCCTGAAATTCTTTGGGTCCTCATGATCTTCGAACGGATATGCTCCCACCAGCATAACATACAGAGTCACCCCACAAGACCAGACATCCGCCAACTGGACAAGCAGAAATGAAAATTATAACAAACCTGCGAAGTGAGACATATTCATGTCCGCTAAGAAGACCTTCTAAATATTCAGATCTTAAATCTGCATGTCTTGGTTCTTTCCAGGTCACGGATGAAGTTTAAGCACGTTTATTTACTACATATCACATGCAAACATGTAATATTTAACTGAAGAAGGAAAACAAAGTTCTGATTGACATGGACAATTTTTTTCTGAGTCTTCATCGTTTATACAATACTGAAGCTTGCCTTTCACAGTGGTCGACAACTAAAAGTAAAAATGAAATTGAAATAAGACAGAGAAGAGAAAAAATGACAGAAGTACAACTTCAACTAGAAAACTGAAAGACGCAAGAGAAACACAGAGGTGTATGCTATTCTGACAAGCCATAGGGATGATAACTATAGCCTTGCAGCATAGGTCATAGAGTATTGGCAAGCAAAATCCAGCTTTGGGTTCTAAATGGAAAGGGTTGACTAGGGACGTAGAGCAGTTAGGGTCCTTTTCCTTTTACATTTAAGATTGGGATTTCACAATCTGTTTGGGGATTTTTAAGGCCGTCATTGGAAGTAAATTGTTGGCAATTACAAAATATCAAGCCATCTTAACGACCAAGTTGAAATTTCCTTGAGATTGGTTCACCTAAAATACTCAGACATTTAATACAGAATAAATCAGACTCTTAGGCCAGTTTATTGCTCCTGAAACCACAGGTTGGGAATCAGGTTTTTACGGTTTTTCTTCACTTCTTTTCACCTGTACCTGTGAGTATTCAGTTTCAGACAATATGTGTATATAGAAGAAATCACAGAAAACCATCTAAAGATTAGATCTGCCAGTTGTAGCCTTAATCTCAATTTCATTTGGTTCACAGTCTACTTGCAGCTGTCAGTGTTTGGCTCTTCTGATGAACTAACAAACAAATAAGCCATAGATCTGCCAGTTGTAGCCTTAATCTCAATTTCATCTGGTTCACAGTCTTCTTGCAACTGTCAGTGTTTGGCTATTTTGATGAACTAACAAACAAATAACCCATCTGAACTCAACTATGGCTAGAAACCGAAACATTGGCAAGTGGCTGAAACAAGTTTCATTGAGAACTGATAGCTCAAGTCTCTTAAGCTTAAATCTAAACATGATTAAGTTCAAATTTACAACCTGTGGAGCAGCTGGTTTACCATATAACAAAGTACAAAGAGAGGAGTGTAAATCAATCATGATGTTCTCTGTAGGAAAGCTGCTTATTTAAATCATAACTTTGAGATGGTGATACCCCACACACACACACACACACACAAATATCCTGATGATAAATGGTATGAAGTTCCAAATAGGTGAATCCATTCAAATGTCCATGAAATTCTTCTCTGCTTGAACCCTAAACAGCAATCCTTTATACAAAGTCTAAATTCCTGAGCAAAATATGCAGCTTCAAAAAGTCAACTCCATCCAACTCAGATATATGTTTTTTTCCCTAAGGGCATAACACAGAACGACAATGTTTCATTCAAAACATGAAAACCTCAAATGATTAACATGCAAATTTGTCCTGTTGATATTGCAAAGAAAACAATTGAAGCAAAGCAAAAAGAAATGCAACTGTAATGGTCTTGAGCATTCCTGAGGATGACATGATCAAACATTAATGTGAACAAACAGCTAATTTTTTATGATATATGCTTGTGTGCAAACTATCAGCGGATGCAGAGAAGGCATTTCAGGATAAAATCTTCTCCAATTCACCGACTACAATCTAATATGTCCATTGTCACTTAAATCAAAGTAAAAGTTCAAACAAATATAGAAGATGTTCAACCAATGATCTCAGACTATTGTTCTTTCCTGGTTTGTGTGTTAGTGCTTTAATAGGTGAAGGCGAACTAGCAGTGGTGTTGTATCAAAGAAGTTGTCCGTACTTAAGAGGAAAACAAATATATGAAGACTAATCCAAGTCTTACCTTGCCATCATATTCTCTTCGAGAAAGAACCTCCGGAGCAATATAAGCCGGAGTACCAACTGTAGATTTGGGTCTCGAATGCAGCAAAGACGACTACACAAATAACATGGATAAGAAGATAATAATTTCACAAACACCACAAATAAACCAAAACAAAAAAATAAAATGGTGGCTTTCTCAAACCACCTTAGAATAACCAAAATCACATATTTTCAACTGCGGTGCTGGGCTTCCATCCAACAACGTATTTTCCAGCTTCAAATCTCTATGGCATATTTGCTGCCAATCATTAAAATTAAAGTAAATAACCAACCAAAACTCTATCAGCAACCGAAACCTCTAAATAAATTATAAAACTTTGCTTTTACCATAGAGTGGCAGTAACTAACTCCAGAAATAAGCTGCTGAAAAAAATACCTCGCCTGAAAATAAATAAAAAATAAAACTTATTCAGCATTTTTTTATTTAATAACAACAAAAAGAAAATAAAAAAAAAACCTCGTCTTCGCTGAATCGTCCAGCATTGCAAATCCGCTCGAACAGCTCTCCTCCAGCAGCATACTCCATCACGATAGCAAGATGAGTTGGCGTCAACACCACCTGCAAAAAAAATAAAAAATCCTTGAACAAAAAGCACCGAAATAAAATTAAAATACATATATTTAAAAAAAAAAAACCTCTCTAAACCGAATTATGTTAGGATGGCGAAGCGATTTGTGATTGATAATCTCTCTTGCCACATTCTCATCAATCTAATCACCAAAATCAAATCTCAATTAGGCCGCAGCTAACATTACACTTACACTCTAATTGTTATTAAAAATAAAATAAAAAACAAAAAATGTTTTTATTTATTTGATTTTGTTTTACTTACCTTGCGGCCTCGCTCGATGTATTTCATGGCAACCAGTTCTCTGGTTTGTTTGTGCCTCATCAGTCTTGCCACTCCAAAATTACCAGATCCTATGTCTTTCACCAGCTCGTAATTCTCCATTTCCTTTTTCTTTTCTTTTTTCCTTAATTTTCTGCTATTAATTGTTTGATAATTATAAAAACCCTAAAAATTCAACTCAATTGATTATACCTTCAATTCATTTACAGAAACTAAAACTATACACTGCGGGGGGGGGGGGGGAGCGAGAGAGAGCGGGGCGGCGGCGGCGGAGGGAGAGATTTGAAGGAAAGTAAATAATCTGAGGGTGAAATTTGAAAGAAACTTAAATTGAAAGAGGAGAATAAATAGTACGAGGAATCTGTAAACTGCGTAGCTCCTTTTTGCTTTTTTTGGTGTGTTCAGTGAGAGAGAGAGGGAACGTGTATTTGGAAATGGAATATCTTTCTGTGTACACTCAGTGTTATGGTCGTTTTTTTTTTCCTGTTTAAAGAATCTTTTTAGCGTGTGAGATTCGTGTTTTTGGGTTAGGGTTTGGGAGTGTGGTTGTGGTTATTTTTTAAAGTGTTTTTTTATTTAAAAAAGTGTGTTAATAATATTTTTTTATTTTTTAAAAATTATTTTTGAGATTGATATATCAAAATGATTTGAAAATATCAAAAACATATTATTTTAGAGTAAAAAAAATTCAAATTTTTTCAGAAACGCTTTTGAAAATCACTCCAAAAAAACAAATTAAAATTATATTAAAATATAAAAAAATTATTTTAAGTAAAAAAATTAAAATTTAAGAGAAATGGTTTGCATTATTATGTTCTCAAACATTCTTTTAATGTGAGAAATTGTTGGGAAATTATTATTAGCACTGAAATGTTTGCATTGTGTATCACATTATAGTTATTTAGAAGATCATAGAGCATTGTCTTTTTTATTTTTTATTTTAAAAATTATTGGCTCATGTTGGGTTAATTCATGATCACCTGATGTAAGACTATTGGATTTGACTTGGTCACTAGACTCATAATTATTAAAAAAATTATTTAGGATACTTTAAGAATATTTTAAATTTTTTATATAAAAAAATAAAAATAATAATAATTAATATTTATGTTTATGATATTTCAAGAGCAGCTTAAATAACCCAAGGCTATTGAAATAAATTATTTAGAATATTTTAAGACTGGTTTGAAGGTTTTTTTTATAAAAAAAAAATTAAATTTAAATGTCAATACTAGTTAGTTGGTCAAATAAAAAATTAGTTTAAAGGTTTTAATTTGACCTTTAATTTGTTTCTAGCTTTTAGCCCACGTTTCTACAGGATTGACTAAAAAACTAATAATTGCATTAAAAAATATGAACGTTTTTTATTTTTAATGCATTCGAATAAATATTTGAAATGAGAATTAAAAACGCGATCGCTGTATCATACAAAATTAATCGACTAGTATAAATATTAATAAATAAAAAAAATTCAATGTAATTTTTTTATCTAGTGAACCAAGAGCAACTTGACTATCCTATTCCTATGGTAATTTAGTTTAAAAAAAAATCACAAAACTGTCCTTTTAACCTTGTTTGATCATAGTTAAAAAGTGATACAGCAAGATGCCAAAGAATTTAATAAAAAAAATTAAAAGAGTAAAATGAAAAGATAACATATTATATCACTCCTAGTTAATACATAAAATCTACAACCTGAGTAATGGACACGATAATAATAGGTTAATTTAATTAAATAATTTATCTTTTTTTCCTTTATTTTCTTCATGGCTAGAACTTGAATGGGTCTTAATTGACCGCATATTGAATTTAATATATAAGTAAATTTAAGAGTTATAGAAAAATTGTAAATGATATTTTAAAAATATATCATACAATCAACTTGATTTAACCGATAAAATTTACAATATAGACTACGGTTATGATCTCAACTTCACATAATTTTTTAAGCTAAATGACAAAAAAAAAAGATAAAATTATATTTTTTTTATTTCAAGTTCAAGAAAAAAATTAATGATAACAAAATCTTAAATTGCATTAAAAAAAAACATTAAAGGAAAAAAATGCATTAAAAAACAACATCTAAAATAGGGTAGACTCATCCCCACCTAAAAACCTATTTTAATCAAATAACACCTAAAAAACACTCTTAAAACACCTATAAGCCAATTTATCATCCTAAAAAACCCCCGAAAATGATCTTAAAATATAAAATCAAATTGGGTTAGATTTTTCTTCCATGATCTCGATCTATTTTTTTATATAATGTTAAGATTCAAAAAACCACCACAAAACTAATTTATTTAAATGAAACATGTGGACACTAAGATAAACCAATTTTATGGTTGGAGTATGCAAAAATAATGATATTTTCTCTATGCTGAATTTTGACAAAACCTTTTATCTCCTTAAAAAAACCAGGGACTTGAAAATTATAAAAAATAAAGTTTTGTATCGAAATTGAATTTAGAAAAACACAAGGGCATGATAGGTCTAATTGTTAAATTTGGAGGACTAAACTGTAACTTTTGCACCAACTTTAAACACACACCTATTTTTAGCGTCTTTTCTATGTTAATCCTCCTTTATTCAATTTTGTTCATAGACAACAAATACAATTGGCTATTAACTCTGCAAACAAAGGACTCTATTGATGAAAACAAAAGTCAAGGAGAAAAAAAAAAAAACACCACTCCACTCTTCAATGCAGTGTGAGTGTGTGAAAACTCTTATGTTTTAATTTATTTTTTATTATTATAAACTGTAAAATAAATTTTATGTATTTATAATTTTTTTAAATAAAAAAACTAAAATAATTATTTTTATGGATTGAAATAAAAACCCTGCAACGTAGCTTTAGATAATTAATCAAGTTATTGACTATAATTCTACAGAATGGATGGCGTATAAGAAAAGAAAATATATACACTTATTATATATATTCATTCATATTGCTTTGGACATAAATAATTAAATAAATCGTTTACTTGCCAATAAAAAAGCGTTAACAAGTCAGTCGCAAATATTACTCCTTGCCTTACATTTCTGTCTCTTCACTCCCCCCCGCTTTCTCTCTACCTGAAAGGAAAAAAAAAAAAGAAAAGAAAAAATTCAGAGCTCAGCGAGAGAATTCATCTGTTTTTGAAAAAAGATTTACGAGAAAAAATCGATCTGATTCGACTTGACTGATCGAATCTGGACCATCAGATCCCACCGTCACCCTCGATCGCCATGTCCTCAGCAACCACTGCTCGATCCCTTCCTCTCCTCGCCTTCATTTCCCTCCTTATCCTCTCTCCCGCTCTCGCCTTCGACGCAGATCACAGGGTAAACGGAAGATTTGATAGCTCAAACCCTATTTGCTCTGTTTTGTTTCGTTTTGACTCAGGTGCACTGAGTCAGTCGTAACTCACAGATCTCGTTATTCAGGTTTTATGTGTCTCGTTCCCGAATTTGACTCAGATCTGTTAGTTTTTGCGTCGTTTTCGTGTGAAAGGTGCTTAGATTATTGAATTATTGAAAAATTGGATCTGATTATGACCTGATCTTTTTTGGATTATATTTTAGGGAATTATTTGGCTGCTTTTTCACTAGGAAACAATCTTTGTAACTTATTTAGATTTGATACCTAAAAACATTAACGTAACAATGGGTTTAAATGTTAGGTTGATTGGTGTTCATGGATCGAGTTTTGATATCGCAAATGGCAGTTTATGCATTACATTGTGAAAGGTGCTTCGTGTGTATTGTGTTTGTTGGTGAGATTTGATGTGGAAATTCACTCTGGGTTCAATATGTTATGTTTTATGGATAGGATGAACTTAGTTAGGAGCCATCGAGTTTGGATTTGTTGGGGAAAGATTTTGGGAACAAATGTTAGCTGTAGTGGACTTGTGACTTGGAATGCTGAAGTGGTTTGCATCTTTTGTTTGCTTTAAAACTTTTGTTTTCATATATGTTTGCGGGGAATGAGAATAATTGACTATGCATGATTTTGGATGATGAGAGAATACTGGAAAGAGTGACTGGCCATATAGAGAGGGACACACATTCCATTTTCGGTAGTAAACTGATGTTTCTTCTCTTGATCTTTTAATAATAAGATGTGATTTCTGACTTGGTGTAAGCTAACTTGGGCTCAATCTTTTCTCATATGATCCGGGGTCAAAATGATTTTCCTGATGGTTTTATTTAAATGAAATGAATTCTTTAGTCAACCGCGTACTATGCTTTTAATTTACTCCCCAATTGCAATTTTGTTTTTTAAATTATGTCTGCAGTATGGACAAGAGGAACCCGTTAAACTTTGGGTAAATAAAGTGGGTCCGTATAACAATCCACAAGAGACATACAATTATTACAGCCTTCCATTTTGCCATCCATCTGTTGATGTTGCTACACACAAATGGGGTGGCCTCGGTGAGGTTCTCGGTGGCAATGAGCTTATTGATAGCCAGATTGGCATAAAGTTTGGGAGTATGTAAATTCTTTTCTTGCACATTAACTTGTCTGGTGGAATGTGTCCAGAAATTTTTTGTTGCATTTATTTTGACACCTATTTTTTCCCCCATATTTTTGTTTTTAACAGAGAATGTGGACAAAGGTGTCATTTGTCAGCTTGAGCTTGATGAAGCAAAGGTCAAACAATTCAAGGATGCAATTGAGAACAATTATTGGCTTGAATTCTTTGTGGGTATGTTTTGAGCTGTATTCTCATATGTGTTCCTGATGTGGGTGAAAGCATTGGGTGTGTATTTTTATTCTATATCAGTGTGTTCAGGCTTCTGTTAATTTAATGCTCACAATTCCTCTACTCTGCCTGTGCATCCTTCCCTCCGATTCCCTCTACTATTCAAGGATGCAATTGAGAACAATTATTGTTTTTTTTTTTGAGGTTTATGTGATCTTTTGAACTATATCATTGGACTAAATTTCCTTTGCATGTCGGAATGCTCACCGTTTACTTTTCTGGCCTCTTTTCTCATGGTTCATGATCTTTGGGATTCTGATTGCAAGTTCAGATGATCTGCCATTATGGGGTATGTACTCGCAGGACTTGTATTGTTGTACTTTTCTCTCAACGTGACTGGATAGTTTATTCTTGTATTTATCCTTTATTATATTTTAGGGTTTGTTGGTGAATTGCGTCCTGATAAGAATGGTGAAAATGGCAAGCATTTCCTTTTCACGCACAAGAGCATTACTATCCAATATAATAAAGATCAGGTTTATGGATCCTGAACTTCCGTATGACTTTCTATTAATGTCTTTCTTTTTTTTATCAATGTTAAAGCATCTTTGCTTGCAGATTATTCACGTCAATCTCACACAAGAAAATGCAAAGCCCCTTGAATCTGGGAGAATTTTGGACTTGACATACTCTGTCAAATGGAGTTTGACTAATGTCAGTTTTGCACGTCGCTTTGATGTTTATTTGGACTACCCCTTCTTTGAGCATCAGGTAAAAAGTGATGTTGGTTGAGTTTTGTGCTTCCAATTGTTTGCTATTCTTGATTTAAAAAGTATCATTAGTTCTACAAAAGCATTTTGATTATTTGTTGGATCATTGGCTGTTTAATTGTAATTTGTTTAACTCTTACTTATTTTGCTGTAAATGCATTTGAAAGTGCAGATCCATTGGTTTTCCATCTTCAATTCATTCATGATGGTTATCTTTCTCACCGGTTTAGTGTCAATGATTTTGATGCGGACTCTTAGAAATGACTATGCAAAATATGCTCGGGAAGATGATGACCTTGTGGAATCTCTGGTAATGCTTCTCTATATTCTAATTTAATGGGTATTATTATTGTTATTGTTTATTTGACGGGTTTACTGAGAATATATATTTTTTTCATTATTATTGTTATTGTTTATTTTGATAGGTTTCCTGAGAATAATTTTTTATCTTTGGCTTTTTTTTAAAGACTGAATTCTAGTAGATTCTTCATTGTCAGATTGCTGTTTTTTTTTTCATCAATATATCTTTTCCTCATGTAAGTAGCTGCAATAGAACTGTAACTTGTGAAATTGTGCAAATTATCTTGACATTTTTCTCAGGAAAGAGATGTTAGTGAGGAGACTGGTTGGAAACTTGTTCATGGAGATGTTTTCCGGCCACCTCGCAGTATGGTTCTTCTCTCAGCTGTTGTTGGAACAGGTGCTCAGCTAGCGTTGCTTGTGCTTCTAGTCATCTTGATGGCAATTGTTGGAACGTTGTATGTCGGGTATGTTGATATTTTACTCTGAAACACATGGATTAACCTTTGTCAACTTAGATAGTCTCTATTATCGTATTCAAATTATCATATTTATATGTTTTATACTTTATAATTGATAGTTAATTAGCAAGCAGGTAAATTTGATATTTGACCTTACAATCTATTGTGGTTATCATCTCTTTGGATTATGTTGCTGGGATGCATAGTGGTTGCAATTTCCTGGAAGTTCCCTTGAATTTCTCCTCTTGTTATACTCTGCAGTCTTTTTTAACATGGTATCCAATTAAGATTTGTATACAAGTTGTCTTGCAAGCTACATGTTAAAACAACTGCCAAAGATTTGTTGACTTCAATTTATTCCCCGTGTGGAATCAATATGCCCTCCTTTCATCTTCTTAGGATGTCTACAATCTGCCATTATGTACTTGTTAGATCTTTTTTCTGTTTGATTCAAACAACTTTAATTCAAACAACCTTAACATTTCCCTTCCTCTTTTTTTCTCATTGAACAAACCACCAAACCAAAACAAACAGAAATCTCCAAGGGGCATGCATCTCTTTGCAGGTAATCTTTACCCAACAGATCCATGTAGCGTACCTGTACTCCTTTCCTCTATTTCATTCAACCACCCCCTACTTGTTATCCCAAGACTATGATATTCTCCTGGACTAAACTTTATCAGCAGGGAGATCTGAGGGAAGGGTTAGCTGTGGAGATTGAGAATCCCTTTGACCGTGTTCTTGTCAATGACGGATTGCAAATAGTGATGCATGAATTTGTAAAAGATGTATTCATGGCCATAAATGATATTCTGCTGTCATTGATGTTTGAGATGTTGACATCACCTTCATACGCCATGGTGTCAGTGGGTTAGGAACCATGGATTCAGTGCAATTGGTGGTGCAAGTTTGGTGTTCTTTAATTGGCATAAAGAAATTAATGAGTGAATTAGCATTTGAGAATTCTCTTGGCAAGGATTTTGGATGAGTCAACTTTGGATTCTTGGAATACTTTGGCTGTGTGCTGGGATTGAGTTCAATATACATTTACAAATACAGACACAGAATGGGATTCATTTGGTTAATGCAATTTCAGGCTCTGCTGTTTCATTGACTGGAATTAATGCCTCATTAGTTAATAACAAATTTAGTTTTATTATGCTTCCTCATTTTTTTTCATGGTGTACCTGTTACTGAAATTGAGAGGCATGTACTTGTGTTTTGAGCTTTTCAAATATAACTTCAATCTTCTTTGATAATGAATCATGCATATTGGTTTTGAATGGTTGCGTTCACCTTTAAATGATTCTATCATGGATTTATGGTGACGTTGAATTTGCTTGGATTTGGATGTGGTTGGCTGCTGAAAATGCTGTCCAAGTGGATAAAAAGGGAAAGGATATGCTGGATATTTGTGAAAGAACTTTTAATCTGAAGAGTGATTTGATCTGTCTATTAATATTAACTTGATGATATTGTAAATTATCCTATTTACTTTGGTCTTTGGTTGGAGACTGAATGTCTTGAAACTATTATGCAAACTGTAACCAGTGAATTTTTTTTTTGGGGGGTTCTTTTTGCTGTAATTTTTCCTTCCCTTTCAATCATTGGTTTTGTGTGGTAAAGTTTGATGGTATTTATGTGTTGCAGGAGAGGAGCTATTGTCACGACATTCATAACATGTTATGCTCTCACATCATTCATTGCTGGTTATGTGAGTGGAGGGATGTACTCTCGCCATGGAGGTACGTATCTTCATCCATCAGTCAGCTGATTTTTCTGTTTTTTGTCTTCATCATTTGCTTATGGTTCTATTGTGGTTGCCAGGCAAAAATTGGATCAAGTCGATGATTCTCACTGCTTGTCTGTTTCCATTTATGTGCTTTGGGATTGGGTTCATCCTGAACACAATTGCCATTTTCTATGGGTCTTTAGCAGCCATTCCCTTTGGCACCATTGTGGTAGTTTTTGTAATATGGGCTTTTATTTCCTTCCCTCTGGCTCTTCTTGGCACTGTTGTTGGAAGAAATTGGAGTGGTGCTCCAAACAATCCATGTCGTGTGAAAACCATTCCCCGTCCAATTCCTGAGAAGAAATGGTACCTCACACCATCTGTGGTTTCGATGATGGGAGGACTTTTGCCCTTTGGCAGCATATTCATTGAGATGTACTTTGTCTTCACATCCTTCTGGAATTACAAGGTGAAATTTTTTGTTTTATTGTTGATTGGCACAAGTAAAAATATCTCAATCTCATGTATAATGATTGTTGCTCGATACCCTTAATTTTAACTCTGTGTTTTTGTGGTGCAAATTTTGTATCAGCTCGAGGGCATAAAACTGTCATCTAAAAGTGTATGACAGTAGTTTGATACTCACCTGATTTCAAGCAAGTTTGATTCTAGAAAAACCTTGTTGCCTAATGACTTATCTTAAGTTCTGTTTCTTAAGGGCATGGACATGCTTGTCTATGTTTGACCAAATCTTTTTAAACGAATGAAGAACTGCAATGGAATTCTTTTCCTACCCAGAAAAAGCATGCTGCAAATATGTTATATACTGAAAAGTTTTCCCGGGTACCCCCTATTCTAGTTTTTTATTGCCTTTTAACTGATTGGAAGGCATGTTTAGATTGGTTTTATGTATATTAAAATATTTCTGATTACTTAATTTTTTTTTGTTTTCATGGATGAGAACGCAAAAAACAAATGATGATACAAATTAAGCTATGTTTTTCCTTCACAGCTCACTAACCTTGCTTCTGATCACTTAATTTTTGATCACTTAATTTTTTTTTTGTTTTCATGGATGAGAACGCAAAAAACAAATGATGATACAAATTAAGCTATGTTTTTCCTTCACAGCTCACTAACCTTGCTTCTGATCACTTAATTTTTGATCACTGAATTTTTTTTTTTTGTTTTCATGGATGAGAACCCAAAAAACAAATGATGATACAAATTAAGCTTTGTTTTTCCTTGACAGCTCACTAACCTTGCTTCTGCTGCTGGTTGACAGGTCTACTATGTGTACGGGTTTATGCTGCTTGTTTTCCTGATTCTCATTATTGTAACAGTTTGCGTGACAATTGTGGGAACATATTTCTTGCTTAATGCTGAGAACTATCACTGGCAGTGGACTTCATTCTTCTCTGCTGCCTCAACAGCTGTTTATGTGTACTTGTACTCAATATATTACTTTTATATGAAGACTAAGATGTCGGGCTTCTTCCAGACAAGCTTCTATTTTGGATACACTTTGATGTTCTGTCTTGGATTGGGAATTCTCTGTGGTGAGTTTTGTATTTTTGTTGTTTATACTGCACAATGCCCTAGTTGCTATCGCCTTTGTGTTGACTGAATTAATGTCCATTCTCATTAAATCCTCGTTTCTCATGGGAAACAGATTATACTTGTTGGTAGTTTTGACCTCTAGTAATTTGGTGATGAGGCCCCTGATACAATCATTTGCTGTTTGATAGCAAATACCAGCAATTTTTGTAGTAATTGATGCAATTTGCAACTGAATTGGCCATGAATCAGGGATCAAGATCAAGGATGTCCATATCGTTGTACCCTTTTTATGGTTCTTTCTCATAATGATTGATATGATTATTATTTTTTTCATGCGCAGGAGCTGTTGGTTATTTAGGCTCAAATTTGTTTGTGAGGAGGATCTATAAGAACATAAAATGCGACTAGAACTTCAGGGAGGAAATGTAGACCTCAAAGTGCTTCCTCAGAGCTTGTTCTTATTGTTGAGACAATGATTTTCGAGATGAAGCCTCTGGTCATGTATGGGGAACTCAACAATGCACAGATATAACAGGGTTTTGGGATGGGGGATATATTCTTCGTTCTCTGGAAAAAAGGAAGCCTTGAGATGTTTTTTGGTTATCTTCCCCGGCTGTAAGTGAAGGTCTTAATTTAGAATTAAGAGATTGTTTTTGTAATCTGTGAAGCTAGAAAAATATATCAAACACCTTTCATTTTGTTATACGCTTTCTCATGGTAGTAGGTACACTACACGAAGGACTGATTCCTATTTTCCTTTTTTTTTTTTTTTGTTGTTGAATTTGTTCTTATTATTTACTGATCTTGGGAAGAATCGTCATGTTCAGGTTCTGGAAATTCTTTCTGCGCTGCTTAAAAACTATCTATGCTATTTTTGTAGTTCTCTGGAAACTTTTATTGAACAGTACTTCACATCTCGGCAGGGCCAGTTTTCTGGCTTCCCCTAAACATGAATTGAGCCCTTTGAATGCGCATTCATAATTTTCAAAACCAGGATGGCCCTAGGGTTTGTATGTGTCCAACTTTGTAGCCTTGGGATTTTGAATCATGCTCTGCCTGTTTCTACCAAGTGCGTGTTTTCGTAGTTGTAGTTTGCAAAATAGTAGGTTTAAAAAAAAAACTATAATTAATCTTAACCCGTGCTTAAAAGAGAGTTTTTAGGGGATTTTTTAAAGCTATTATTGTACATGTACTGAAAGAATCCTTTTTCACTGTAGAAATGATGTAATTTTTAATCTTTTTACGATAGTGATAGCAAATATGTAGTTTTATTAGTTTCTTAGAAAAATAAAATTTCTTAGTTTTTCTTCTTCTTGATATTAGGCATGTGGATCACTCTCTTCTATTTATCATTATATTTTTCTTATTTTATTTTTTAATATTTTTTTAGTTTTTTTATTACACTTTTTCTTAAAAAAAAATTATTTTTTATTTTTTATAGTTAGGATATTTATTACTCTACACTTAATTTATTTATACTATTTATTTATTCTTATTTTTATTTTTTTTATAATTTGTTTTTGTATTTTTTTATATTTTTTTGAAAAATTATTAGACAAAACTTAAAGAAAATGGTGTGTTTTTTTAATTGTAATTTTATCTTTTTTTTTTAAGCGTGTTTGGGAATGCGGTTATTTTTTAAAATGTTTTTTATTTAGAAAAATATATCAATAATATTTTTTTATTTTTTTAGAATTATTTTTTTAATCAACACATTAAAATAATTTATAAATATAAAAAATATATTAATTTAAAATAAAAAAATTAAAATTTTTTAAAATTATTTTTGAAACACTGTGACAAACACACCCTAGCTAGCAAAGGGGACTGAACATGTGATCGAGAGATAAAATGAAGGTTGAATTACAAAAACAAACTGGAGGTACACGTATGCAATTTATTTGTCAACGTGTTATGCGGTTAATGTCCTGGAGTCCATCGAGACGGTTCGCAAAAGTCACAGAAGGTTGAAGTTATATCCTTTAACACCGTGAAAGATAACGCAAGCCACAGAAGGTTGCCATGTGGCAGATAGGGTTCTATTCTATGCTACTTCACCTCTCTCATTCCTAGCCACACCATTTCCACGAGCCTCCGACTGCCTTTGGACTCTCACATTCAGAGAGAGAGAGAGAGAGAGAGAGAGTCTTTTTATCCGAAAGCTTTGTCTGTAAGACTGGATTGAAGAAGAATGGCAACCGCAGCAGCCCTCAGTACCAGCGCCATGGTTAGCACCTCGTTTGCTAGACAAAAGCCAGTAACAAGCCTACGGGCTCTTCCCGGCGTGGGGGAGGCGCTTTTTGGCTTAAAAGCCAGTCGGGGAGGACGTGCTCGAGCAATGGCAGCGCACAAGGTGAAGCTCATCACTCCTGACGGTGAGAAGGAGTTTGATTGCCCCACAAACGTCTACATCCTTGACCATGCTGAGGAGGCGCATGGAATGGACCTCCCATACTCATGCAGGGCTGGAGCTTGCTCTTCATGTGCTGGCAAGGTTGTGCAAGGGACTGTGGATCAGTCTGATGGTAGCTTCCTTGATGAAAACCAGATAGCGGAAGGATGGGTTCTCACTTGTGTTGCTTATCCTACGTCTGATGTTGTCATTGAGACACACAAAGAGGAAGAGTTTAGTGCTTTTTAATCATAACTACTTTGATCTCTTTTTGTTTGTGTCGGGATCAGGCCGTGTGTTCGAGAGGGAGATATCTATGATCATTGCTAATCTTTCTTGTTGTTGAGTTTCTTCAAGTTTTTCTTCTTTCATTTTGTAGTCTCGAATGAAACTGTTGTAACTTGATAAATCTTATATGCATTCGAACTATGCTTGAAATTGATTTTTACAGTATATTTCGGAATTTATGTTTTACTTTTGGATGTTCTTGTTGATGTCAAAACCACTGTTTGTTAAACTCGTTTCAGGTCTACGTGAGACCAGCCGACCAAACCCTATTCTAGGTTGAGTTTCAAATTAATCCATACAGGAGTAGTTGATTCGACGTCATTTAATTAATTTGATTGATAAACTTTTGATACAATTTACCTAATCAAAATTTGATTTTCTATTTTTGTTCAAATCAACATCTTTTTAATCTTTATTTTTCTTTAAAAAATCTTAAAACAAAGTTGTTTTTGATTGATTCAAGTCGATTAAAGTAGTTAACCTGCTCATCAGGTGATCTTAGTCTTGGATTAGGTGATAGATTTAACTAAATTTAATAACTTTAATAAAAAACAGAAGAGAAAAAAATTGTATTTTTTCCTATCTAAATGATATTTTTGTGAAATCACTTATATTATACTAGTTTACATGTTATTGTTATGTTACATGTTGGATTAATTTTTTAAACTATTTGATATTATTATTAAAACCTGATCCAGTTGGTCAACTTTGAAATCTCCTGAACTAACTTCTTACCTAGTTTAATTTTTGTCTAGTGGGAGTTCCTCTAACCTTACCCTGCTGATTTGGCCGATCCAAAAACAAACCTACTAACTTGTTAAAAATGTCCGAGTTTGGGGGAAAAAAAGATGAAATTGACAAAAAAAACCTCTCGACCCGACTCTTTATCTAGCTCACATTTTAAATTAAATAATATAAGGGTTCTCATAATATGATCCGGTCAACTTAACTTGTTTAAAAACAACTTGAATAACTGTTAAAAAAAATCTAAGGAAGAAATTGAGGGAAAAAAGAAGAAGAAATAGAAAGAAAAAAAAAGAAAAATGAAAAAAAATTAAACCGTGTGGAAGTTACTTTACCATAACCTAGTTGACTTGGTCAATTTAAAGGTAACCCAATCGACATGTAAGACAACGTTAGAAGATGAAATTGATAGAAAAAAAACTTATTTGACCTAACTCCTTATCAAGATCAGGTTTAAAATTAAATTGTTTGAGAGTTACCTTAATATAATTTAGTTGACTTGGTCAATTTAAAAATAACTTGAACGACTGTTAACAAAAGATCAAGGATGAAATAAATTAAAAAAAACTAAAAAGAAAAAAATGAGTTGAATTGAAAAAAAACAATTTACTATTAATATAAATAATAGAGCTTCACAAAGAATCCCAGTTCAGTTTATTTAACGTAGAAGGTAATTATCAAACAATTATTTTACTTAATAAAAAACAAGGGAGGAGTTTAGACATGCAGTTGCTTTTAAGCTTAACTTGGGATAAATTTATGATTTTTACTTTCATGACTTCAAATAAATATAATTTCGATTAAATTTAATCTTTTTCTAATATGTTGAATTACCACAGCATGATTGTGGAAACTAGAAGCCTTTTAAACTAAACTCCAGTGCCCTGCTCAAGCAACCTTAAAAAATATATAGCATGATAACCTTGATAAATTAATACTCAATAAATTAGTAATATCGATGAAATAATATTTTTATTCAGTCTTTTCTTAGATTTAAATTTTAAATAATATCTCAATTAATTAATAAATTTTTGTTATTTTGAAAATATTAATTTATAAAAAATTAACTGTAATAGATTCAGCAAAGGAAAGAAAACTAGTTGGGTTAGTCCTCCATGTATCTTTCAAACGCCGTCTCTTTTCTGGAAAGAGACAGACAAACACATCATAAGTCTAAATCAGAGAGCAAGAATGTATCTCACAACTGTCATTATGTTGAATTAGTTTATGTAACATGAACTACTGAGCTAAATGGTAGATCTTGCCAATTCATGCAAGGAAAATAATAGCCAAAAACATGGAAAAACATCACAATTTTACATAGTCAAAACATATAGAAAGCAAAGGAAAATTACCATCCAAATCAGAAATGAGATGCGTGGTGGAAAACAAAGGTGGATTGCTGCTTTATTATCATAGTTTTAAAATCTGATAAAAAAATCGATATATGATAAGGTGTAAGTTAAAAAATAAGAGAATCAACTCCGATTAATCTGATTCATAAAAAAATCAATTAGTTTTTTACTACATTTTGTTCCAGGTTATTTAAATCATAGGTCAACATGGTTTTTTTGATTGAGTCATCCAAATTAATCATTCCTTTAATTTTTTTAAACCTGAACTGATTCAAATCTCTAATCAACTCACAGATCCGTTTAAGTTTTATAACTAGGCTCATCATCATTAAAATAAAGATTCTCTAACTTTTCTAGCTTTAATTTCTTTAGATATAGGATCCAAATAAATCCCATGACCAACTTTTAATTAGTTGCTAAACATATTTAGGTTGGTGTTTTTTGCATGAAATTACAGATTAATTATTAGTTTAATATGTCATATAATTATTTGGTTTGTTATACATAATATTATTATATTTATATAAATATATATTTATTATTCATAAAGGCTTAATTTATTTTTAATATTCATATAATATTATATTAATAAATCTAATATTTGATTTATGAATCTAGAGTTAAGATAAAGTTCATGGGGCAAAATGCTTTGCAAATAAAGTTATAAAATTGTTATAATTATAAGATTCTTATTGCATTGAAACATTGTTCCTAAAATGTTATTGGTTGATGCACTCTTAAATATTAGACATTTATCAGAGCCGTAGAGCTAATACATATCATGCTCTTTCCTTATGAAATGAAGTAGTTGTTCTCATGAGTTGGGGTATAAAAAATACTTAGAACTATTATATAGATATTTATCATGAGACATGTACACTGAAATGACCCATATGAGAATTTCATATGAAGAGATTATATATATCAATAGAAAGACTCACATAACGGTTGTGTAAGTAATGCTTAAACTTAAGATCATTAAGTTATCTTATATAGATAATGTTATACTTTGATTCTGTTACATGTTATTTTAATTGAGGTAATGAAGGGGCATATACTGAGTATATCATGAACCAAGTGAAAGTAATTGAGTGATCATGAGAGGATTCATCACTCTAAGTGAATTAGAAAAAATAGAGAAAAAGTAGAATGAGATTTGAAAAGAATTTCAAATCTTATTTAAACGATAAATGACTATTATATAGAGAACAAACATGATTTGACATGACAAACATACTTTATGCTTTAATGTTAAATCGAAACATTATTAATGAAAGGATATTAATTACAATGAGAAACTGGTCGCTAAAAGATTAAGTTAAATCACTAATCACTTTTCTAATAATTGGAGAATCATGATACGTCGCCAGACAATACACTTGA
>Ga0325411_1000676_pt1 | contig 36282 bp, 19 predicted proteins | sample PopdelMetagenome_13_FD_206181 | JGI IMG/M metagenome (GOLD analysis project Ga0325411, IMG submission 206181) | Populus deltoides microbial communities from Bellville, Georgia, United States - Xylem-PdIQD-R4 | ecosystem: Host-associated > Plants > Phyllosphere > Stem > Wood/Secondary xylem...
GGGGGGGGGGCGCATGGTCTCCTCACAAGTATTCTATGTGTTGGCCCTGCTTTGATATGTCTTATCTTTGAAAACAATGATGAATTGATCTCAACTTGAACAAGCTTACCATGTTACATTTTTAAACCTTTCATATATCAACTAATCCATTGTACAAAAATGTGTAATTCCTTCCTGGATCATAGATATATTGGAGATCTAGTGGACTTCTGTTTGTACTGGTGACAAGTTTCTATCCCCTGACCTTTCCCTTATTCACTAGAAGGGAACAATAGATCAAAGCTAGTTGTTATGTGTGTTTCAATGCTGCTTCAATTCTCATTAGACACTGGTGAAATCAGTGTTGGTAAACCTTTAATTATAGGCGTGGGTTCATGTAGAATGTCCTTGCTGAAATATAGAATTTTAGTACAGTTAAGCAGTAACAAAGCTTTGTTCTCTTTTTCACATAATATGATATTGCATGTCATGCCTTATATTGCTTTTCAAAAGATTCATGTCTTGTCATGTTATTATTGTTATTATAAGAAATATGTCTTATTTATTTATTTATTTTCATGCAGGTTCATGCAGGGGAATATGGAGTACACTGGAATTTCTTTTTCACTCTAGCAGCTGTATCAATCCTTACATCCATAATTAACATCCCGCCGCAATATTCAGGAATTTTTGGTGTAGCGATTCTTATTGGTATAATTTTTTCCTGGATATGCATTAATTGGGTTCACTGAAGATTTTTTGATTAGCCTTGTTAACTTTGATTCTTCAGGTTTTCAATATTGGTTGAGTCATGGATTAAATGTGTACCTCCTTTCTGATGAAAGGGGTACAGATATCTTGAGCAAAAATAAGGAGGGGATATTTAGTATACTAGGTAAGGATAATATCATCTGAACTGATCATTTAATGATTTATGGTATTTAAAGTAATGTTTGTAGCAGAAGAGTAATATTCTTTAATTTGTATTTATGCTATCCAGTTCTTCTCTAATGCATAATTTTCTCTGTTGAGCTTTATGATGTAGTTAATAACTGTTCATTTTAGGAATCATAAGCTGCATTTACGACTCCGATTATGCCTCTTAATTCTTCCATGAGTTTTGATCTTGTCAGCACCAACTCAAATCTTTTTACTTTTAAACCATTAGAAAATACCCCCCTATATGCATCAAAAAGTCAATTCGCGCCCCATATTTTGATTTTGGTCAGCTGCATCCAGAATTGCTTAAATTTGGGTCGGTCCACCCCCTTACTGATAACATGCCTTCAATTCTAAAATAAATCAACTGATAAATGATGTTAAAAAGAGAGAAAAACGGTATGGTAAGTTGAATTCACATGTCTTGCATGTGATCTTAAATTGGAATTATCTTCAATGGGTGTATCTTGGCACATTTTTGAAATTTTGGGTACAATTGACCAAAACTAAGATAGGTTGTGAATAGCCTTTTTGATATGAACATAGGGGCTAAAAGAGGAGAGGGAGGGGGAGACTACTGAGAACTTAGTCTTACCTCTGATCTGTTGATTGTGAAAAATCCGTACTACTCAAGTACGATAATTGATGAAGTTGTTGTATCATCCAAAGACTAAAAGATAGTTTATTATCTACCAATCAGCATATGCTTTTAGTGTAGTTTTATTGTTGCTATTTCTGATTAGAGTTTTCAAATGTTAATTTGCTATCATTCTCAGGGTATTGGGGTTTGTACCTTGTTGGTGTCCAATTGGGTTATTATCTTTTCTTTGGAAATCGCCCCGCTACTGCATTGAGAACCATTAAGTGGGCAAGGGTCCGGGTCTCATTTATTTCCCTGGTGTTTTGGTATGGTCTACTGTAGCAACATATTTTTTTTATTGTCAGCATACATTCAAATAAAAATTGATTATTCTAAAGTTTCCAACTTATTTCCCTCTGCTGATTGTATTGCAGGCTAGTAACTGTTCTTTTAGACAGGCATGTTGAAAGAGTTTCACGTAGGATGGTAGGATGTAGTGCTCTGTTTGATTAACTAATGAGTGAAATTGTTTTGGTAACTTTGCTGATGAAAACCCATAAAAACTCATTTTGCAGTGTAATCTGGCTTATGTTACTCTGGTATTGGCTGAAAATCTTCAGGTGCTTCCCATATTCTTCCTGTTTTAACTATATTTGAGATTCAATGTGACACTGATTTTATGTAATTGTTAGTTTAGGTTTCGTGATGCAATTTCAAGCGTTGTTTGCAGAAATGTTTTTTTTTCTGCAGAAATGTTTTTTTTTCCTGGTTAAAAGAGATGTTCATTTGTTTGTTTATTGCTATCGTTTGATGCGGCTCAACAACCTAGTATGCCCCTTTCCAAGTTCCTCAACCTCCCAATCCATGGGTTTTTACATTATGTCAATAACGCTTGCCACAAAACCTAAGTTAGTCTGTACTACAGTGGTGTTGTTCTTTTCTTTTCTCTCTTATACCAGCTGAAAGTTTATCTTGTTCTTCAGGCTTTAGCGATACTAATGCTTTCTGATTTCACTGCTGGAAGTAAAATTTCAGCACTTGAAGAAGCGTTGAACCGGAATCTGCTGGGCTCATTTCTTCTGGTAAATGAAGGATTCTGAACTGAATTTGATGTTCTGAAAAGCTTTCAATTTAATCCTCCCTCCCAGGCGAGCTTGCATGAATGATTTGCTGAGTTTTCTTGTTCGTACATTGCAGGCAAACTTGCTTACTGGACTGGTAAACCTGTATGTGGATACTTTGTTTACCCCATTGCTCTCAGCCCTAGTTATCTTGCTTGCGTATGCGTATTGTTTATCAATCATAACTGGTATTGCTGATTTTTATGGTGTCAAATTGAAATTTTGGTAGAGTGATTTGGTTTCTGTATAGAAAAAAAAATTTGGTTGAAGGCCATGGGTTGTTGCAGCTAGAGACCCAATTCTCATCAAAATTGCAATGCATACTGTCAAGCTTTCTTACTACTTCTCTCATTCCTTTTTTTATTGTTATTGTGTTTTTTTATGCTGCAAGTGCATTGCTAGAGTATGCCATTGCCAACATCACATATTCCATCAAGATAATGGAAACTGATGATGGAGCTAATGGTGTGAGTAACATAAATCGAAAAATGTGTTTATTTGTATGAAACTATTTCCCTTCTCTTTTCCATTTTTCTTTTCCAAAAATTGAAAAATGTGTTTATTTGTTGAAAAAGAAGCCGTATTTTTCCACTGAAAAGAAAATAAGAAATATATTAAGATTATAACTAAATTAAACCTTAATTTTGAACAGTTATATTAATATTTTTTATTAGTGTCATTCTAATAATAAAATATTTATTTTATTTTATTTAAATTAAAAGTTATCAAGAAAAAGTTATATTGTTGACTAGAAAATTATATTAAGTTTATTATAAGTTAAATTTATAACATTAATTAAATATGAAAATATAAAAAAATAATTTTAATTTTTTACATTGCTAAAAGGTTCTTGTATATAAAAGAAAAAAATTGTATTGTTTTTTTTTATTTGAAAAAAGAAAGGAGAGTTTTGTAAAAAAAAAAAAAACTGTAGATAATTTTTAAAATGTGTTTTTCAAACTCTATAAATATAAATCTAAAAATTAAGAAAATTAGTTTTTTATGTTTTAAGTAGAGAAATATTACATTTGAATATATAATTGAAGTTTTTCTTGTTTGAACTCTAATTTTTTAGAAAATTAAAGTATGATTGTATTTGTATGTTGTTTTTAACTGGTCCAACTGTTCCTGCTGCAAATAAGTACCTCATCATGATATGCTTATATAGATATGTTTGAGAGTGTAGTTATGATTATTTTTTAAAGTATTTTTTATTTAGAACTGCATTAAAATAATATATTTTTTTAAAAAGTTATTTTTAACATCAGTATATTAAAATCATTTAAAAATATTAAAAAAAATATTAACTTAAAAAAATTTAATTTTTTTAAAATATTTTTAAAATAAAAAAAACATGATTTTAAATCTGATATGCATCTCGCCATATTTTTTCTTTTCTGATAGAAAAATCATAACACTTGTACTGTCATGATGACATCGTCTTTCAGCACTCCTTTTCTGCATAAAAATGTGGATCCTTACCTCTGAATTGTGCAAATCATGAACAGCATGAGATGAGAGGAAAACGAAAAACTTCAAAAACACGTCGGACAATAAGCATCAGCGAAAAAAATAGATGAAAAGTATTAAAATGATATATATTTTTATTTAAAAAATGTATTTTTAACATTAGTATATTAAAATAATATAAAAACATGTACAAAAAATTTAAATTTTAATAAAAAAACAGGATGAAATTTGCGTAAAAAAGAAGAAGCTAAAGTTAAATTTGGACACTTGCTAGAATACTGCAACTTTGGAAGTTGATGGTCCCATGGATTCTCTTTCAGAGCCTGTCAGCTTAGACCATGTTACAAGGTCAGATCACCCTAACAAAAGTCCTCATCACTGGGTAAGGCTACATTTCCCACTGTTTGTAATCGATAAATTGCTTTCACATGTAAGGCTACATTTGCCACTATTTTTAAATTTAATTTAATTCATAGGTTCTTGATGAAATCTCATGTTTTAAATTATTTTAAGTGTCAAAAAATAAATGTCAAATAAAATTAATTTTTTTTTAAAATAATACAATTAGAGATCAATTCCTCTGTTTTACAACACTAATTAAAGAGGAAAATTAACGAATCTCCAGCTCTTAAACTTTACTAATAAGGCTAGTTATGAGTAGGGATTTTATTTGATACATAGGTAAGGTTAATTAGTAATGGATGTCTTTGGATGCATTCATGCCTATGTTTTTTTTTTTTTTAATGTTTCAAAGCAATAACCTCATGACTAATTATATCTAATTATCATGTAACTGTTGTGTGTCTTGTAACCTATCATGGTAGATTAATATTATTGGTTTAAATCATGCTTGAAAATAACTGCAAATCTTGAATGATTAATTTAGCAATTTATCTAAAACGTTGTTTCAATGTAAGTGTGAATGATGCATTTGTTCCAATTCCAGGGATTTTGTAATTTTTAAGGATAATAGAAATCACCCGTCAGGTTTATGATCACAACTTGCCGCAGAATATATAGAATTCCTTGTATATAATTTGCAAGTCTAAGTTGTGGCTGTGGGACATGCTGACTGCATTCATTCGCGAAAATGTATCATTTTCTAGTCTCGCGCTCAACTTTCAGAGAGAAGGTTACTGATTCAAAGCCTTTCCTGTTACTGCAGTTGTTCAGGCTGAATATCAATTACTGTATGAAAGAACTGCTACCCAAAGGCTAAATACCAATTATATCTGTTGGATGTTTATTCAAGGGTGCTGGGAGTGGGCTGACTTTGAATGTGAAGAACTTCCCGCCTTCTAATGACCGTACAGAAGCTAGTACATGCTTTATCGTACATCAAGCATCACCTCGAGATGAGGCCACATTAACAGCCAAAAACATTCTCCATTCTAAGAATGTAGATCGTTTTAGGATGATGATGCTCAAAGCTATTGCATAACTGTACCCTAAGACTTCAGCTATCACACCCTTATAACTCAAGATGAGGGAACGAATTGTTTGAAGGCTTTGGGAAATTTGAATGACAAGATGCATGTATGTAGCAACCGAGCTTGCACAAGTATTGACGATTTAATTATAACAAGCTGTTAATCACCCTGTTGTGTGTGCCGACCATGGAGGTTAGTGCTGTAATACCATTTTAACTGCAATCATCAAGGCGTGATATGTTCACACACATATAGCAGTAGTCGTCATTATCACATATCCAGCCACTAGCTAGCCATTGCAATTGGTCAGGCGCATGATGAACGGCCCAGATAACAGAGATTATCATTTTGCAGGCTAGAGATAAACGTTGAGTGGAATGTGTATGTATGCTATGGGTTGTGAAGCGCACAAGTTAAAACGCTTATATTGGGTCTAAAATAATATTCTCTCCCTTTACATGAGAGAATCTACTGTACGTGAGCCAGTCAATATTTACAACAAAATCCAACTCAGAATTGAATGTGAGGAGTAGGTTTTAATTACACAGCTGCTTGTGTTGTCTGTATGCATATTTCTATATGGATTTGGGTCCCCCCTCCAACTCCTTCCTCTCTTCTCTCTCCTATGCAGAAACTTTGCCAGCAGTGTTGATAGCACCTATGAGTATTGGGAAGGTTACTGGAACAAGGATGAAAAAGAGAGCTCCTCTCCTTGTTTTTTTTTCCTGCCCATCTCACGTGCACCATATCCTTCTCTTTCTCTATATTACCCTCTCAGCATAAATTCACCTCTAAAAAAATCCAACAATTTACCCCTTCCTCAGAGTACAAAACACATACTATATGCTGCTATATAAAAGCTATAAGAATAAGTGGTGGCTGTCATTGGAATGCAACACTGTGATATTTCTTAAGTTGCATTTAGAGAGGTGAAGGTAGTTAGTTTAGCTAGCTGTTAAAGGGAAATGGCACTACAAGCACTATCTTCTAATGAGTTCTTGAACTTCATACTCTATGACACTATCCCTGCTACCCCATGTAGCAGCCATGCCTCGCTAGAGACAACAAGTTTATTGTTAGAGAATTTGATACCTCAAGACCATGGTGTTTCTGTAAATAGCTCTTCCCTAATGACTGGACAGAGATGCTCGATGGGACGAGAAGCCGTCAATAGGAGGCATAATTTATTAGCTGTGCAAGGAAAGAAGAAAAGAAGGAGAAAGCCAAGAGTTTGTAAGAACAGGGAAGATGCTGAGACACAAAGGATGACACACATTGCTGTTGAGAGGAATAGGAGAAAACTGATGAATGAGCATCTTGCCGTTTTGAGATCTCTCATGCCTGAATCTTATGTTCAAAGGGTTTGTTTCTAATTGTTTCCTGCAACTACCACACCCATCTGTTCTCTTGCTCCTTTTCTATAATGGCATGCAGATACATTAATTAATTAGTGATCATTCATGAAGAAGTTGTTCTGAATATTACTGTTTTTGCCAACTTTTTGTTGTAGAAATTTGGTATCTCTCCCTAGACCTTAGTGGACAGTACTAGGCACATGAATATCTATGGATAACTTTGCAGCTTGGGGTCTATGGATATCTCATATTCAAGCATATACATTTAAAAAAAAAAAAACAGTTGCAATTGTTAATTATATAGGTGAATTTTAGTTTAGATGTCGGTGTTAATTTTAGGAACAATTGGATTTTGTTTTTTGAAAATTTGAGAATAGTCGGATGAAAGAGACCGTAAAGCAGCACTCAGAACCCATTCACATGTATCTGAAAATACTGGCTCCGCCACTGCATTTTGCTCCTTTTTTTTCTTACATAATTCTTTTATTTTCACTTGAGAAAAAGCAATATTATAGAGACTCTAGAGCAAGTGTTCATCCGTGGTGCTGCTGGTGATTAATCTGGATTTATTTGATATTCAAGGTTAAAATTTTAATTATCTGAGTAAACTATATAATTTTCCTTGCTACCTGCCTGCATGTACTCATCACGTTTGTTAAAAACTTTCTTAAAGTGCAGGGTGACCAGGCTTCTACAGTGGGTGGTGCCATTGAGTTCGTGAAGGAGTTGGAGCACCTTCTACAATCCCTTGAAGCTAAGAAGCTCAAACTAAAGCAAGGATTAACAGGACCTAATTACAGCACTGAAAATGCCACTACAACCTCAGAGTTTCCACCGCCACCCTTTTCCCAATTTTTTATGTGTCCTCAGTACACTTGGTCTCAAATTCCTAGCAAGTTTACGTCAAAGTCTGCGGCATCCATAGCCGATATTGAGGCCACTTTGATTGAAACTCATGCAAATCTACGAATTCTCTCAAGAAGAAGCCCTAGACAACTTTCAAAGTTAGTTTCTGGATTTCACACGCTTTACCTCACTGTCCTCCACATCAATGTGACCACCATGGACCCATTGGTTCTCTACTCAATCAGTGCCAAGGTATGTACAGTCAAAAAAACTTGTACTATTGTTTGCACAATTTTGCGCATTTAAGTCTTTCTTCACTTTATTTCTTGGCCCTTGTATAAAAGAATAAGAAAATTCGAATCCTACTAATATATTCTTTTTGTCCCTTTGGGTGCCATCTCTATCGGTATATAGCATTTTTATTCAAAGGAGATTTTATATCATGTTCAGAAAAATGCAGTCACTTCCATTGATTAAATATTATTGAACATGTTACATTGATCATTGATGGGTCGTGTATTTCATTCTGTAAGCATGAACTATAGCAAATGACCCCGCAGTAATGAAATTGATGGCGAGGAAATCTGTAGCCATTTCATAAGCAATGGTCTTCAATTATTGTCGTATGGGGTAGAATGGGCAGGTTGAGGATACTTTCAAGTATTTTCGGGGTTTCCTAAGTTTAGAAATGCATGTCTCTTTGCCTGTTCTACCAAAATGAATCAGTTCTCGACTAAATTTGGAACATTCTTAATGCAGCTCGAAGAAGGATGCCAACTTACATCAGTAGATGACTTAGCAGGAGCAGTCCACCACATGCTTAGAATAATTGAGCAAGAAGCTGCCCTATATATGTTGATGAAGTCATCATCTATCCAAAATGCCCATTGATTTGGAACAAAATCACCATAATGCCACCCACTTTTCCCTATTGCAACGAAGTTTCTGGTCTTCTTTCTTCGGTCTTTCAAAGTGTTTTTTAGTGTAGTCGTGTTTGTTTCCTCCTGGACATAACTGTTCACCTGTAATTTTTAAGTTGTAATAATGGTGTTTTCAAACAGAAATGAAATGGGACGATGGGGGCTACAATGGGATTTGGGCAGCCTGGCCATGATGGTAAGGATCTGGCATGCGAAGGTATCTGTTTCAAAGAGTACTGAAAATTAAATGAGAATTATATGGATAAGAGGGCATTTTCTTCTCTTAACCTTTTTGGTTCTTTGTACAACTTCTTTCTTTTAACCTGATTCTCTGGATTTGCATGTGAGATCTCGATCTATACCTGATTGGCCAGAGTACTTATTCCATTAGATTGCGCTAGATTAACCGAATTTGCATGGCTTTTACCTTTTACCAAGAACAGAAAAACACAAGATTTTTTGGTTGTCTGACAAATGAGGCCTATTGTGACCTCTCCAACAATGCCTGATAGAAAACCATGCACTACAGGATCGGTTAAGCTAGATATATATAGGTTTCATCTTGCTGCCTTCCTTTTATCTTCTTATCATGAATTGCCATCTTGTGATTCTCATTAATTAATCTTCTACTTATACTTGGGTGATCGAATGATCAGCTTCAATGTTAGCGGGAAAAGAAAAGATCATGATCCTCTCTCAATGAAACATAAAATGATAGCAGAGAGAGCAGCAAAAAAATGTTTAATGGTTAGCTCTCTAGATTACTAAGAATTAATATTTATTTATAGGCGTCGATGCCGCCTTACTAGGTGAGCAAAATCATGCAAGAGGAGGAAAATTGTACGCATTCATGGGGTAACAACGCAAAGATAACCCTTTTGTTCAAGAGCAATGGTTCTCTTTATGAAGTTGCTAGAGATGGATTGGAAACTATCAAAGCAGGACGGCATATATAAATTAGATAATTACGCTGATATTCATAATGTACTAAATCTTGCAAATGGTGATTCCAGATCAAAGTCATCATAGAAATTTTTTATTCAATCCATATATAATTAGTTGCTTCATCATGTAAATACGCCCTTAATAATTAATTAAGAACGTTATATATCACCACAGACGCGCCACACCACATCCATTTTTGGGTCGCTTTTTCTTCGTAAAAAGATCCATAATGGAAGGTTGACATTGTACAAGGTGGTGGTGGGTCTTGGAAAAGGTGATGAGTTTTTGTAGTTCAGACCTGAGAAGTAAAAAGCTTTTGTGGGATCGATGCATTTTACCTTATTCATTGATTCTTAGCTCCCATTTTTGTTCTTTGTGGAGGATAAATCTGAATTCTAATTAAAACACATGTCTTCTAGTGTAGCAAGACAGAGACATGGCTGACCCTAACGTATGATTCATAGAGAAAAGAGAAATGGGATCTTATCACTTGGGTACCGTCACGTACGTGGTCCAATTTTATGCTGTGTGTAATCTTCATGAATCGCAAGACTGTTAACTAGATAGCTGACAAGTTCAGTTCTTGAGATTTATATCAGGAGTTTGCCCTAATATGGATAGCATTTAATTGGTTTTGCTAATTCTTGCATTACCCTTCGGCTTTCTAGCAGCTCTAGTTTCAACAAATATTACCCTTGAAGTTGATAGTTTTATTCTGTAAATATATCATCTGAGCAATTTTGTTTTGCTTGTTAATTTCTTGTATATATTTGTTTTCCTATTCCCTAGCTCGTTAATTATGATATTTATATATTTTTTAAAATTAATCTACAAAATTACTTGATATTCCAATCAAAGCAAACCAATCGCTAACACTATACACGAATACCTACACATGCAAGTTTTTCTAACAATTGAGAATTCGTAGGTTTTTTTTCTTCTCTTTTTTTCTACTGAAGTAGATTGCAGTTGAATAACTCTAATTTCACTAATAGAAAAATAAAAAAGTTACCTTATCAAGTAGTCTTATAAAAGCAAAAAATAAAGATAAAAATAAATGGAGCTATCTTTCTGTATGATCTTGTAAAAAAAAAAAAATCTATCCAAAATGTTAATTTTTGTTTCAAACTTGCATGAATTTATTGTTTAATTTAATAAGAGAGATTATAGCTTCTAACCACGTGATTAAAAAATAATCTTTCATATCATATTAAAAAATTATATTAATTTTAAAATTTGAAAATGCTAAATAAGCGTAACAAATATTTTTATATTATTTTTTGATAAATTTAAATATAATTATCAAACTCAAACCAGAGATATAAATTATAAAGAGTTTAAATAAATGGTACATCCACTCATAAGTCAATTCATTTTTTTTTAACGAAAAACTATAACAAGGTTATTCTCTCTCTCTCTCTCTCTCTCTCTCTCTCTCACACACACACACACACACACACACACACACACACAAGGGTTAGATGGGTCAACTGAATTTATCCTTTTAAACGTAACACAAGTTAGGCTGCAAGCCAACTCATTATATGGGCCCGGTTAGATAACACTGATTCTAAAAGGGGAAGAAAGAATACATGTTCTAACTAATATAAGGTCCACACCGCCGCAGCTTTTCCAATTTTCATATTCAGTAATAGAAAGAAAACTCCATCGACAGTAAAGCCCTTGCAGTACAGCCCATTTATATAGGACCGAATGAGCCCATTGGGCCCCCAATAACAAAAATAAACCAGTTCCGGTTTTATTGATAGACATACCATCTCATTCCCAGTGGCCCATTCAGAACCATACCCCAGCCTGGCATGTCTATTTATGAGCATGGTTTCCCCTTTCCTTTCTTTTTTTTTTTCCTTTTTTTTTTCCCTTCTATCCTTTTTATCCCACTTGAATTTTAAATTCATGAGACAAAACGTTAAGGAAAAAAAAAAAAAAATTAAACGTACACGAGTCGTTAAATATTAAAATCATGATCCAAGGCTCACAAATTTTTTGGAGCCTTTTTTTTTTTTTATCACAATTATAGTAGAGGGATAACATACTGCAACCCCAAGCTCCTCCTCCCAAATCTCACTCCGAAATCTAGTTTCATTGTTCTAATTCTAAGGTTTATGCATTAGGCACATGGAACCAAGACCAGGGGGAAAAGAAAGTTGGCTTCCTTTGTTCTAAAGCATGGCATTTTATTTTTATCCTTTGTCAAAATATTTCACACTGCTAAGCTGATTCACTAGTTAATTTCATGTGAAACTGTTCAAGTGTTTTTTGACTTCTGCAGCCACCTTTCGTCAACACTATAATTAAAGGCACCGAGGTAATAATGTCTAGCGGGCCTTGATCCGCTGAGGCCAGCCTCCCATCCCTATCTTCCCTCTTCTTTCACCATCATTTACCGAATTGGGAGAGAAAAATGCCACGGCATTTTAATTTTTCTTTCCAGGCTAGTATTAGTTTATCTACATCAAGATCTTACATATAAAGATGTTTAGTGTTTCAGTTAATTTGGCTATGTTGAGAGAAATTGAGAAAATCATCGTCACGATAACTATCTTTTTTCAAGACTTGAGGTGGACTTCATAGATTTCGGGTGCGTGAATGGAGATTTGTGGAAGTACTGATGTTCTGAGCATAAGTTTGTAGACAAATTTCTTTTGAATTAATGGATTTAAAGCTTATGCATTAATTCTATTAATTTATCTAAATACAATGATCTAGTTGATACTGCATGCCGATATCTCACTCACCATTATCCAAACCATACTTTCAATGGCAGATTTAGCATAATTGAGCTTCGAGCAACGAGTTAAAAACAGGAAAAAATGGGAACTGGTTGCATCGTAGCTGTTAGCAAACCAATGAACCATAGAGAACAAACAAGATTTGCAAGACATATAGATATGTCCCTCGTCAATTTTATACATTGGAACACAATTCTCACGCTTACAGAACTTTATCATAACATTGATTAATGGAAAATATAACCATCAATGGAAAAAAAAAAAAAGAGGGTTTCTGTTTAAACAAGACTTATGGTGTCACGCATTCTTCCATGCCCAGTGAGAAAGAATCTTCCACTAGAAAATGATCTCTTCATGGTAACAGGATTGAGTACACAGTGCAAGACTCTTCTGCTGCTGCTAGACACGCATTTGCTGATTTCTGCTGAATGTTTCGATGATCCAACGTCTCCCGAACAGCCTTCTACTGGAACAACTTCATCCTGATTCATCCGAATAATTTCAGCGATGGAAGTGTGGCTTTGACATGGATGATCCATTGAAAATGATCTCCTAAGGCGTTGATATCTATCAATATCTCGCATCTCAATTATGATATCTCTCTCTTCCAAGTTCCCCGAATCACTAAACACTCGTGACGGAGTCTTTGGAGCCCCTGCAAGATTCTGTGTCGCTTGCTCATCTCTAGCAACCGTTTCTGTGTCTTGTGTAACAGACACATTGTCATTAGCTCGCTGGCTTTCTTGCAAAGATTCATTGCCTTGAGGAGTTTCTGTCACTGGAGGAGGCAATTGAGGCAGGGAAGCACTAAAGAAGACTATGTTGGCACGACATAGTGGGCAATTCGAGTGAGAGCGAAGCCATGTATCAATGCAAGGGACATGGAAAGCATGGCTACACTTTGGCAAAAGCCTTATGCTCTCATCTTCTTCAAACTCACTTAGACAAACTGAGCAATCTGTCCCTTCAATCAAACCATCTCCCTTTTTGTACTTGCATACTGTGATGGACCTTATAAGAGCCTCATCTACGCCAGTTGTTGCAGCCTGCCAAGGCTCGTGGAGAGATGAGTTGTGATCGTCCTCAAATTCCTCATTTTGTCCATGATTTTGATCCCTTCTCCTTGCCGAATAATCGTTTCCACAATATTTAGATATGATGGTGTAGTAACATACTAGAAGGAAAGCACTGGCCAGTATGCCTATAATGGCAATGACAAGAGGAGAAAAAATTGGACTCGAATCGTCATCAGGGAACTCAAAGGGAGGCGGAGGAGGGGAGATGATGTAACACCATTGTGGGCAGTATAAGCTACAAAATCCTTGAGAACAGTCTTTAATGTTCACGTGTGGAATCCAAGTTTGGGGGGCGTCTAGAGATGCCATGGCAAGCATTACAAACTATATGACTCTAAACTATTACCATTTCTGACATGATGCATACATTCTACCACCTAGTATTATGCTAGAAATGCGAGAAGAAAATCATTTGGACCATATTTGTGCTGGACCTTTAAACAGAAGAGCCTGAAAAAAAATAAAACCTTCTTCGCAACTTGGTGGAAGAAACAGTGAAACAAAATTTGTTTGGTAAGAATTGGTTTGAAAATAATTTCATAAAACCAATGATATTGATTTGCTGCGAAAAGAAGAAGAAGAAGATGAAAGATAAAAGAGAGATTACCTTAGAAGTGTATTTGGAAAGGATGGCTGGAGTGTTTCTTATTAATGATGATGAGATGCATATGAGCAAGATATTACGAACTGATGTTGTATTATCTAGGATAGGAGAAGACAGAACAGCAAGCACAGAGAGAGTTCAAGAGATTAAAATTTCGGATACCACAGAAGAGTGAGGTTGGAAAAGCAGGGAAAGAGGCTTACATGGAAAGCAAAGGAAAGAGTGTTGATGGGAATTCTTTCTTTTTCTCTTCTTTTTCTTGTTCATCGCCTTTTCTTTTCTTTGGTACCATCTTTTTTTTTTTTTCCTTTCTCTCTGGGAGATAATGGTTTGTTGACTAAGGGGATGGAATTGGTTGGAGAGTTCATTAAAGTAATCAATGCTTTTACTATTGTTCAAAACTGGTGCAGTTGGGGTGAGCGTGTAGCATGGGAACTCCTTTCCCCCATTAATCACTTGCATGTATGCCTACGTCTGTCCAAAGTAAAAATCAGTAGCCAACAATTCTCCTAGATTTTCCATTACCACCATCGCAAGTGCAGTCCACCGTCATCAAATCTTTTTCCCTCCTGGCAGGCAGGCAGCTACGCAGAATGAGGCCACAAAGAACTTCTCAGAGCGGAGGTTGTGGGATACTGTGATCACTGTAATCCTCTTGAATTTTCCTCTTATTTATTTTTCCCAATCTTTGTTCAAGTGTTGGTGGCAGGCTTTCTAATTTCTATTGCGTGATATGGAAAGAGTGAAAGGGGCCACAATACAGGAGAGAAAAGAAAAATACTTGAGGGGAGACAAAGACATAATTATTCAACTCACTCTGAGGTTCCATTTTCTACTCAGTGCATCGAAGCACCGCTTTGTGGACCAAAGCAAATGGTCTTTAGATTCCACTGGAGATATTGAGCATATATTTTCCCATTTTAATTAAAATTAGCATCGTTTTCTTTTATCGTTCAACGGTGGTGACTAAGGCTTTCAGCAATAGTGGGGCCTAAGATATCAACAAGACTTTGAGACATTCATTAAAAAAAAAAACAAGGTCCTAGGTACATAGTATTAGAGCATATGTAATACAGCTAAACATTTGTTTGTGCGAGATTTATGTAAAAATATATTTATTATCAATAAGTATATTATTTATTTTTTATATTTATTTATGTTTGATAACAAAAAAATTCTTATAATAAACATATTTGGCAAATAAAATTATAAATTGATTATAATTATAAGATTTTTATTGCATCAAAGTCTTGTTATTAAATATTTTTAATTGATATTATAATAAAATTGGATATTAATTAAAGTTATTGAGACCAATACATATTATATTTTATATTTTTAACGATGAAAAGATAATAATTACACCAAAAAATTAGTCATTAAGAGATTAAATCAAATCAATTATAACTAGAGTTATGAAGTTTTTTTCTATAAATAAAATATTATGTCTTATATAGATTATACAATGTTTTAATATGACCAGATCAAAATACACTTCAAAACACACACAAAAAAAAAAGTTAAATTACTGTAAACTTAACAAAAATGCTTGGAAATCACTCTAAACTAACATGAAATCCAGTTATTTATTTATTTATTTTATCAACAATGAAGTTTCATTGAACAATATAGCCTGATACAGATAGCTTACTCATCATGACATTTAGACATTGTTTGTTTGCTGGAAAGTGATTTTCTTTTGAAAAGTGAATTCATGTAAAGTAAATTATTTTTTGATATTTAGTAGTGTCATGAGAAATGAGTTAGAAAAAACTTTTCGGTGTTTGACTAAATCATGAAAAATAAGCTGAAAAATAACTTATTAATGTTTTATTTTTTTCAAGTTTATTAAAAGAATAAGGATCAAATCTTATAGATAAAAAAGTTGAAGGATAAATTAAAAAATTATAATTTCTTAAATTATTTCAAATAAAATAAATAAAAATTAAAATAATGAAGACCAAATAAATTTTTTTGAAAGATGATGAAATTAAAAAAAATTACAATTTCACAAATTATTTTAAATAAAAATAAATAGCAATAAGAAGAATAAAGACCAAATATGATAGATAAAAAACATTCAATTAAAAAAATAATAAGAGAAGAACAAATAACAATAAAAAGAATAAGGACCAAGGTTTATACAAAAATCAAATTAAATCAAATTCTAAGGGATAAAATTAAAAAAAATATAACAATCAAAAGATTGAGAATCAAATTTGAAATAATCAACAAATAAGAAGATATTTATGAAACTTTTCATCAAACTTAATTTTTCTGTAAATTAATCTAAATTTTTCACTGATTATAAAGTGTTTTTTATTAAATAATTTTTTTAATAAAAAATAAAAAATAAACAAATTTAAAAAATAATTTTTAAATAACCACTTTTCATCTAACAAAACAAACAAACAAGCCTTGGTATGGCACTTGAGAGTCAGCGGGAAGATACAGCAAAGACTCCTCTACTACTTAGAGATGTAATTGCATTAGCGCAGTTTTCGGTCAACGGAACAGACTTAAAATTAAAAGCGGCATGTGCGTGAGAACCAAGAACTCTGTTTCCTTCTCAACAAGCAACCACCTCCTCTTAGCCTTGTAGGACCTTTTCACTTCTTTTTCATTTTCACTTTCTCAAGTGCTCTACTTTCCCTTCTCCAATGTCACCCATTTCCACACCCTTAGTGACCTTATAATAACCTTATACGTGTGTGTGTGTGTGTGTGCGCGCGTGTGTGTGTGCTAATATTAGATTATTAATCATCATAGCGACTTGCAGGTTTCTATGAAGTCCCAAAAACACGCATCTCAACTCCCCCATGATGCCCATGGCAATTAGAAACAAGCAAGGTATCTCGACATAGACGGGGCTTCAGCAATCATGTGTTCGATTTTTAATCACAGATCTATGCTATTTGAAAATGAAGCCACCTCCTTCACTTTCCTCAACGTTTTCCGGGTCATCAAGTAACCAACAAAAAATACCTGTTGGTGCTGACTAGGATCGAGATGGCATTATACCTCTCTAACCAGCAAGAACCACCCATCTTTTGAGAGAGAGAAAGAGCATATGATCCTTAGGGAAGATCATGTCGTTTTAAATGCCATGTGGTCGCAAGAGTATATAAAGAATCGGAGGGATTCGACACAATCAGGATAGATAATATGCAACAATGGAAGGAATAATATATAGGATACAATCAACTTAGAGAATCCTATCTAAAAAACATAAACTTAGATGTAAGGGCATATGTATATTCGATAAAAAAAAAAAAGAAGATATATATGATTGCACGAAACTAGGGCAAAACTAGCTAAAAATTATGCATTTATGAGGTTATAGTGCTCGCTGATAATGAGATAGAAATCTCAAGTCTTGTAAAGCAAAACGTTTAAAAAAAAATTAATTTGAAGTAATGAATAAAATAAAATAAATAATTTTTTTTTAAAATACTTTTGAAAAGGAGATATAAATTTAATGGACAACTTCCTCCCAATATCCAAAGCCACACCAACTCTGTACCTTTAATGGCTTGTCTTTTATGCTAATTCATGTTACTATCTTGATCAATGTGGTCTTACATGAAGTTCCAAACTGACTTCATCTAAACATCCTATGATGCCCACAAGCAAACAGCTAGAAGAAAGATACCTCAACAAATCTTGATTCTATCTCTCATTCAGTCTTTTTAATTATGAGACAACCTTTTTCTTTCTTCAATCTGCCCTGATCATCAAGTGAAAAACAAAAATTAGCTACCAGCAACATCAAGATAAGCTCGAACCTCTACTGTGTAAAGTTCATCTTCAGATGGAGCATGAGATTCCAATCAACTTAACAGAGAAGAAAATAACTACTTAATTTCAAATCATAATATTGAAATCAAAGTATAAGCAGCATCAGAAGGATATAGATGATCATATATAATAGATTTCAAACCATAATAAGAATGACTTTCGCCATTTGCAAGTTTTATTGGAGTGCTAATTCAGTCATAATGACAGCACAAGTAGACAAAACAAGGTAGTCATAATTACAGTAATCTCAAGTTCCAGTTCAGTCAGAATCAATCACAGCAAGCTAGCAGCAAAGAACAGCACAGATTAAAGCAAACGTATGACAACTGCGGGGACCCATGACAAAACTCCAAGTAGCAAGGAATTATCTGAATGCCAAAACACTTACTTCATCAAGTGTCGATTGTTCAAACAGCTTTTACCAGCCTATCAATTGAATCTATTCTCCTTTTCCTCCTTCTTGTAAAAAAATTAACTTGGGATCTATGCTAATCACACCCCAACCTCTTAAAATTAGATAAAGGGATTGATTAAAATTAGAACATTTATTTTAATAACATATAGAAAATTTATCTTCAACGATTATAGATATTAGAAGATGAAATTCTTTGTTGTTCCACTCATTCGGTATTGAAGACAAGACACAAGTCAACATTCCTATGAAACAGGGCACTTACAAGAACCTTGAAAGAGGCAACACTGCAACCGCAAGTTACCTGCTAGAACGGAGTTTTAGAAGCCAATAAAATCTCATCGTAAGCCTTGCTAACTACAAGCACATAAGAGATATGAAGATTTTGAATCGATATATTGCGGTTTAATCATTTATTTTTCAATCCAACGTTTTTGGAATACTTGCTTAGCAGCACCTAAATAATTTAATTAGCGGATGCAAGGAACATGCCGAAAACCAAGTACGCAGATATTAAACACGGGCTTTAAAATGCTTTCTTTTCTTTCAATTTGGTCCCCATTTATTCTTCATCGTTGAAGGGGAGAACTCCATAACGACATTATACAGCTCTTCTGGATTTTACATCTAGAGAATGGCTAACCTAATAGGGGAGGCCTTCATCCAAAATTTTCCATCCCTGGGTAAAATTGAGAATATTTAACCATGAGTTTCTGACAAGGGTTCTGGCATCTTCATACCGTGTTTCCCATAGACCCATATTTATGTGGTTAGAGGAGCAATACGCTGGTAGCCCCTCATAATTTCTTTTCACATGCATCCATGAAGAAGCCAATATTGAATTTTAATAATAGCCTTCAAGGCCTCAAAACGAAGTTCCAGCTTGCTCAAACAAGCATTCTTCCTCATTTACTCAAACATGGGTAGTTTTAACAGGTAGTTCAATTCTAACAGCTAAGCACCGATTGAGCAACTAATGTCGATGGTACAAAGTGAAAGAAATGAAAAAAAGAAAAAGAAAAGAAAGATAAATGCGGCAGCAGCACCTAAAGTAGTCATGTTCCAGCAAAGAAACTTAGAAAAGCGCTGCATAAAAAAAAAAGGGTGGAAAAGAACGTCGATTATGTAATCATAAATTTAAAATGTAGTGTGTCCATTTTTAAGGCTGAATAAGCAGGAAATTATTATATTATTTTATAGATAATTACACAAAATATTTTTATATCTATTATTTAAGAGTAGAGATGAAATCTCTTGAAATATTAAATCATTCCAAGAACAAAATTGAAAATAACTTAAAAAAATATAAAGATAATAAAAAGTGATGAATACAAAGAATAAGAAGCACTATTTAATAAATTATATTTTCAAAATGATATTATTCACCAAACTACATTTTTTTATTCACTATAATAAAATGACATTGCAAAACATAAGAATTATTGAACCTTAAAAAAAAAAATAAACACCACGTTAATAAGTTTGAGATCACCTCAAAACTTATGAGAGGTGGCAATTCTAATAGGTAATTATATACTTAATAAAATATCTCATAAGAAGTTAGAAAATACATCATATGAATTATATTATAGTATTATTTTAACAAAGTATCTAATATCATAAGATCAAGATAACCTTAGAGAAAAAAATCAAAAACAAATTATAAAATCTAATTTTTAATTAATCCGATGTTAAATGATAAAATTAAAAAAAATCAATTAAATAAAATAACAAGATAAACTTTAAGTCAATCAGGATTAATCAGCTAAACTATTGATTTAGATCATAAGATCATGATAACTTTACAGAAAGTTAATCAAAATAAAATATAAATCTAATATTAAAAATAAAAATTAAAAAATAAACAGATTAAACAAAAAAAGAGTTTTAAAAAAGCAAAGCTCTGTTCTAGGAATCAATTTCGCAAGTAAGGAGGTAAAAAGTAAAATCACCTCTTCTTTTAATTTCTGTTAATTAATAATTGTTCATGATGTGTTCTGTTTCTTTCTTTTCTTCCCTATCTTATACACGGTATCCCTTTCCGAAAAGTTTAGCATAGCTAAAAAAAATGTACATTTTAAAAATTATCGTAGCTTGCTTTAGTAGCTTGGATGGATCCAAAGAAAGGAACTAAAAACAGGCGGGCCATATGACTTAAAGCAGATCCTGTAGTAGCTGTTTTTCAGCATCCATCACTGGTACTCCACATTTTCTTTTGTCCAGATCATTATCTGAGTCCTGGAAGAAACCAAACCCAGGACAAAATCACCACGGAGAATCCTCTCGCACTAAAATGGCACTAAGCAATAATGTTATTGGTGCTATCAACTTTGTCGCCATGCTTCTTTCCATCCCAGTCATAGGTGCTGGGATTTGGCTAGCAACGGAACCAGACAACTCTTGTGTCAAGATCCTACAATGGCCTGTCATTATCTTGGGAATGCTGATCCTGAAAGTAGCGCTTGCAGGTTTTGTAGGAGGTTTCTGGAGAATCCCTTGGCTCCTTATCTTTTATCTCATTGCCATGCTGATCCTTATAATATTGCTCGCATGTCTAACGGTTTTTATCTACATGGTGACTGTTAGGGGCTCAGGCCACCTTGTACCGAGTAGAGCCTACTTGGAATATCGTCTTGATGATTTTTCAGGTTGGCTTCGCCGAAGGGTTCATAGTTCATATAAGTGGGATCGGATAAGAGGTTGCCTTAGCTCCTCTAATACGTGTGCTGAGTTGAACCAGAGTTATCACATGGCTCAAGATTTCTTCAATGCTCATATTAGCCCCTTACAGGTTATTAAAGTTATTTAATTTCTTGCTTAGATTATCTATTTTTGATCATGTACCAAACGATTTAGAAGAAATTAAGATGCCTTTCAAACATGGACCCGATCTTTCTATGGGGTGCAGGCAACTTCCTACTATATATCTTAGGGAAATCAAAGAAGAAGAAGAAGAAGAAAAACCCAGTTATAATTAATAAATGGAAATGATCCTTTTATCTTTTTTGTTTTTCTAGATAGTCATTGTTTTTGCTGCCAAAAAATACATTATCTTTCTTAGCCTCTAACTAGAATTATTAGGAGATATCATATCTTCTTCGAATATATTAAAAAAAACAAAAACGTAACATATATAATTTTGTTCTTGGTGAAAACTTAATCATGAAGTTATTAAGTGTTATACTTTTTTAAAGTGTATATATTTCTTAATAATTAGCTTTTGTTTCGATGACCCTGACATAGGAATAACTTTTATCTACGGCTAGCGATAATTTCTAATATTGAAGAAAAGAATAATAAAGTTGATTATATTCTCTCATCGATCATGTGATTATCTTCAACTTTATGCCTTTTTTTTTCTTTTTTGCTTTTTTATCCTTGACAGTCAGGATGCTGTAAGCCCCCGACCGAGTGTGGGTATACATTTGTGAACCCAACATATTGGATTAGTCCAATAAACATTGCTGCAGATATGGACTGCCTGAAATGGAACAATGACCAAAATCAACTTTGCTACAATTGCGATTCATGCAAGGCCGGATTATTGGCTAATTTGAAAAGGGAATGGAGAAGGGCGGACGTCATACTGCTCATCACTCTCATTGCCTTAATATGCGTATACTTGATTGGTTGCTGTGCCTTTAGGAATGCCAAAACAGAAGACTTATTTCGCAGGTACAAACAAGGTTATACATAAGACCTAATTAATCAGAGAACAACGTTGTAATGCTTGCACTGTAAGGTAGTTAATAATGTGTTGTGGGAATATTGCTCTGTTTCTTTTGCTAATTCTATTTCTAAATTTATTTTTTATATATTTTTAGATAATTTTAATGTAAATTATATAAATGAATTCACAAATAAAAAAAATAACAGCCTTTCACGATATCAACCACGCTTTTAATTTACTGATTAATTAGAGCGCGTGTTCCTTTGGGCTGGGGCTGATATGATTCGATTCTAGTGAACAAAATCCAGGGGAAGATGTTAATAGCAACGATCGAGCAATTTGTCGTGGCCACCAAAAGTTGATTACCTTTTCAATTGCCAGTTACATGGTGGTATTATCGGTATTGTATTGGTTTTTATAATTGTGATTAAAAAAAATAAATTTCAAACAAATATTTTTAATTTTGATTTTTAAAGATACATGCTTTGTTAAAACTGTTGTAAAATACATCCTTGTATGAAAAATAAATGAAAAATATGTTTTTATAAATAAAAAATATATTATTTTAATTGAAAATTTAAATTCCCTAAAAAAATCTAATTTGTGACGGATTCAGTCATGAATTTTTCTTTTTTAAAAAATTAATATTGAGATTGAAATTGTTCACAAAATTAAATTGTGACGTGCTTTTTGCAACCATCACAAAATAATTTGTGTCCAATTTTGAGCTTTTCTATGAAAAACAAATTGGTAAAAAACAGATTATTTTGGCAGCTATACTTCCTTGAAAACTATTGTAATAGTAGATTAGTGCTTCTTTTTATCATAATAAAATTAACCTCCTTTTAGAAGAAATCAAATCTATTTTAATATAAACAATACTAGCGTGCACAAAATTGAAAAATATGAACAACAACACTTATGACACATGGTTAAAGTACTTTTGTGTTTCCTTTCAAAAAGAAAATAAAAACTGCAAAATATGAGCCAAGAAAATACTGCATTTGTAATTCTTATCCCCATTTATTTATTTTATGAAAAGTGATTCTCTATAAATTAATTTTTTATTTTTTTCATATTTATTTACTATTATAAAAGTTGGCCAATAAATTTTTTTTCTAAAAACAAAATTGTTTGGTTTCTAAAAAAATATTCTCATTTTTATTTTGAGTGAAACATACTTTTTAAAAGTTGCATTATTATTATTATTATTATTATTATTATTCAATTTCCATCCCTTAAAATTTGATTTAATTTTATTTTTACATCAAATTTGATTCTTATTCTGTTGATTGTTATTTATTTTTTTCTTATCCTTTTCTTAATTGAATTTCTTTTATGTATTGGAATTGACCTCTATTTTTTTTGAAATAATTTATGAAATTAAATTTTTTTTCAATTTAATTCTCTTTTAATTTTTGTATATGTTAAATTTGGTTCTTATTATTTTAATTGCTCTTTGTTTTATTTGAAATAATTTATAAAAATTTTTTAAAAAAATTCAATTGCATCCTCCTTTAACTTTTTCATATGTCAGATTTAGTTTTTTTTTCTATTTATTTTATTTTAAATAACTTATGAAATTGAATTTTTTTTAATTTCATTCCTTGATATTTTTATCTCTATTTTTTAATAAATTTAAAAAATTAAAAAAATTTCCAGCTTATTTTTATGGTATAGTTAAAAAATTAAAAAAGTATTTTTTAACTTATTTGTTATGATATTGACAAAAATAAAAAATAATTCCTTTTAACTTTCAATAAAAACCACTTTTGAAAAAGAAAGTATGAGAAATAAACGGGGTTAGTTTAATATATTGCTAATGAATATATCAATATTTTTTACATAATTTTCTTATTTCAAATTTACAGAACCAATGATTAAACAGTTGAAGAGGATCCGGTGAAAATGCACATTGTTCGTACTGATAATAGGAGTCGAGACTGTTGTCCCCTTTTTTTTTTCAACTGTTACACCAAAAGCCGTGATGAGGCCATCATGGAATATTGTTGCAGTTTTGGGAGCAACCGGCCAGCAGTTCATATACTGCGCAATATGACCGAGTAAAATTAAACTTCACTTTAAGTGGTTAGATTCTAAATTTATATTTTAAAAATTATTAGTTTAATTTCTATAAATTTTAAAATCAATATAAATTATGTGATAAGAAGCAGGAATACAGGAAATCTTACAAAGCTAACAACCTGGAAGGTAATTGCATGGTATTTTCCGAGGTTAATAAAGGAAGCAATCCATTCAGTTTGGTAACAAAATGACAGATAGATACATATATTCTTCTTCTTCTTCATCTTCTTTTTTGGTCGAAAAAAGGGTGTACAAATAAGCTGAAAATGGCAGATACAGATATACAAACATAACGAATCATCCCAAGCATAAAACTGCGTTTGATCCATTTTTCTTCTCTCCATCCATGGAAACATTCTGTTCTCCGAACTCAATATTCAAAACCGTCGACACCGGCTCAATTAACCTTGTTCATTCCTTTGATTGTTATACATGTTGTCCCGGGCAGCTTGCAGATATGGGTTTTGCGTTTTGGTTGGTTTATCCTGCGTGGTTTTCCTTATCTTCGCCACTTATGAGAACGCAAGACATGGACCCCATACGGTGCGTCTTTCCGTCCACTTGTCTTCCTTAACCTTCAAAGAGTTGAACCTTGGTACCTCTCGAAAATTGGACACCGTATGGAACACCAGCATCGCTGTTTTTGCTAAGAATCCTGAACCCTGGGCTAGCTTTAATCCAACCAGAGGTTCATTTGCTTTCGTTAAATACGGTGGAGTTGGTATTTCATGCGGCGAATTAGTGGAGGATGGGGAGGAATTACCCATGGGTGTTGGAAATGTGTCAACACTGCAATTTAAAAGCAAACCTTGTGATTTCCCGAATCAAATAGATGATGTTGGATTGGGGGCTAGGTTAAGAAGTGATTTAGATCGCAAGGAGGTGAGACTCGGTTTAAGTTTGAAAATACGTTCTAGTTTTAAGAATAGGGCGTGGAGTTGGGTCAGCGTTCTTGTTATTTGTTTTTGTGATAATTTGCTCATTCAATTTGATGCAGCACAACGCCAGTGGTTGTTCAAGGGACATGGATCTACGGCTTGTATAGTTCAAACCCCACTTGTTATCCAATGATTTTGTTGTTTCGTTTACCCTGTCTGACAAAGAAAGCTTGTAGCTAGTTAATTAATTGCTTCCCTTTTCTTTTACGTAATTAAATGTCTAATTTTATAGGAATAATCTATGTATATGTATGCATGCCAATATATATATATATATATATATATATATATATATATATATATATATATATATAATGGCTCCATTTCCTTGCTAGCCAGGGCTGTTTTCTTTTCCTTGTTACTCCATTCATTCTTCTTCTTTTTTTAACGTTTTTGCTCCTCTATGGAATCCAGCATCGTGATTTTTCTTTCTTTTCCCAGAAATGTGGTGATGATACGGTAGTGAATAATGAATAATTCGAAAATGAAGTGATTTAACATATTATGCTACGCTAACATGGCCCCAACAAAAAGAAATTGTAGTCAATGGTCTCTGGAGAATGTATTTGCCGGAGCATATAAACTCTTTGACGTTCCGGTGGCTGTGGGTCTTCCGTGAATTGGGAAGATTCAGCAAAAATTAATTGAGCATGCCAGAAAGTGGCCTTCAATAGGCTTAAAAGCCCCCCAATGACTAGGAGTATTACTGTGTTTTTACTTGGTTGGTTCCATGAAGGGCCCAAAAGCTCGTAACAAAGAAACTAAACGCTGGAAAGTGGAAACTGGGATTATAGTAGTAAAAGTTCTTTTTAAAATTTTTTTCATTCAAAATATATTAAAATAATTTTTTATTTTTAAAATTTTATTTTTAACATCAAAATATTAAAAAAATGAATTAAAATGATTCAAAATCACCAAAAAAAATAATTTAAAATAATAATAAAATTATATTTTTTAAAAACATAGTTGGATTACACTTCCAAATACACTGCTCCCACAATAAATACTTCCACAAGAGTTTCAACAGCCCAGGAAGGTGGCTTGGTAAGTCCGCATTACCATAGCCCACCAGAATGCCCATTAATTAGACTCTCTGTGACTACCTGCGATGCCGCATTGAAGACTCTCACTGTGGTTGGTAATCTGTCTTGGCTTGCTCGTATACACCTAACCTGGCCTCAGTAACATGATTGAAATGATTAAAAAATAATACATTTTTTTTTATTTAATAAAGAGTACTGTTTTGAGGTTAGAAGTGGAGTTATTGAGGATGCTGCAATCATGTCAGCTAATCCCACAATTGATGTCCGATTAGTTTCCGCTAACACTGAAACTGGAGGTCAAATTTCGAGAACCTGACTTCCCCGTCAGAGACAGACGCAGCCATACAGGCTTTGTATTACAATGCACAACCTAGGAAATTTCCTCGGAGGCCTTAATGCATAAAGCAAATTCCTGAATGAAGAAAGCAATATTCCGGACCATTTCATTTCGACTTCTTCTCCCAATAATAAGTCAACAAATACATGGGACCATAAATGCGAACAGGTAACTTGCAGTTCAAGGCTTTTTAAACAGAGAAAATTCAACTTCTATAATTAGATACAAGCATCAGCTAAAAATAATAAAATAATAACAAGCTATTTTTGGTCCATATTTGATCATCTTTTGAGGGCTTGAATAATAAATATATTAATTTATATCATAGTAAAGATGAGACATGAAAAGAAAATTTATTCAACGCTCAGGAGCTCAATTGAGCGCTATTTTTATGTGGATTTTACCCATTTAAGTTGCTCTTATAAGATGATAATCATAGTGATATAAACACGAAATTAACAGCCAAATTGCTAAATCTACCTTGCCTAGTATTATGACAGTTAGTGTCTGCATATATATATGGTGCAGAGATTTATATAACCTTTACTGTATGCTTCTTATTGTTTCATTTACACACAAAATATGTTGAGATAGATTACATTTTGTGTGTTACAAGTTTGCTAAAGGAGAGTTTGTAATTAACTTTATTGCTTCACAGGATAAGATTGTTGATGTTCTTACTAAGATATTGTTCATAGTAACTCCTAACATGATACAAGCACCCATGGATGCCCAAGGCGGAGCCCAGCATCCAGGGCACACTGGGGCATGGCGCCCAGTGCTTATAGATCCAGGCAGCGTGCATTGACTTTTTTGGGTGCCTCTAGCTAGAGCTCAATCACATTAACAAAGTCTAATCCTCCGAGCTTAATTTTTTATAATCACATGCGGTTTCTCATACTTTTAGATGTATAAAAAAAATTTAAAAGGTTTTTTTATTTTTATTTCATTAATATTTTTATAAAATATATTTATTTCACATCAATGTTATCATCAAGATAAAATAACTCAAATAAAATGATAATATTGATGGGGTACAACTCCTTGAACTACCCAAGTAAAATAATAATGATGATGATGGCCGCAATAATAAAGATAAAAAAAATAATAATAATGTTAGTTATGAAAATAATAATAATAATAATAACAACGACGACGATAACAACAATAATTAAATTAGTAATGGTTGTAGTAGTAATAATAATAATAATAATAATAATTAAGATAATAATATTGATAATAATAATAATTATAGTGGTGGTAATAATAATATTATTTTTAAAGGGTTAATGATCGAAGTTAAACGAGTTTAAAATTTTAAATAGGAAAGTGCAAAGAATAAAAGTTTTGAAAAGATATCTTTTCAAACTTTGTTTTGCAACCTCATGTAGCATAAGATTGAAGCATAAATTGGCTATTTGATTATAGAGAAAATTTATTCGTATTCTTTCATTCAAAGTAATGATTTTTGAAGAATTCATTGTACTTTCTAGTAAAATATCAATTATTATAAACACAAGTGATTTATTTATCTGAAAACAACCTTCTTTTTATTTTTTTTCTTTCTTTTACATAAAATTAAACAAGTTCTTTGAGTGTTCTTTGAAAAATCTTTTATTTTGCTATATATCTAAGATTTTGATGTCTTTGTATTAGTTCTAAAAATGTGTATTTATTTTAGATCCAATATATATATAGTAACCCCCTTATAACGGAGACAAATAACACATTAAAGATTGTGAGCTTCATGCTACAAAGATACAAATTCAATACGAGTTTTACAGCGTAATTTTATCTTTTTCATAATTAACATAAGATATTCTTCCACTACATGAATTGATATATTGATGTGAAGATGTGTAAGATTAGATTTAGTTTTCATTAAAGTAGGGAAAAAGAGAGATGTTTAAGACACGGTTTATAGTTGTGTCCTTTCATTACCAGAACACATGCATGTAATTCATAAAATTAAATTAAATATTTTTAATTAATGATCTCTATTTAAGCTAAACATATAGCCCAACAAATATCTATCTATAATTGTTTGCAAACTAATTTAATAATAATTAAAAAAAAACCCTCAAAAGTTATAATAAAAAAGTGATCAACTTACGTGCAAGACGCGGGTCTTCGTCTAGTTATCATTGAAAGTAAAGCACTAAAAGCCACCAAGTTGACATAAAATATGCACAGATGGCTGTTAGTGCACCAATAAATATGAAAGCTTGTAATCAATCAACGCCATTGACCCTCTAAGCTTTTGATCTGAAGCGGGTGTGGTCACTCTGCATTGAATTAAAATAAAAACAACTGCTCGTCCTTGAGTTTTCCGAGAAAATTTCAGCATATAGCATCCCGACTAGTTGGAGAAAAACGACGGGGAATTAAGCGGAAGCCGTCTAAACATTGAACTCCTTGGCGTAGCTAGCATTCTACAAGTCAAAAAAAAATATCAAGAAATGAAAAGGAATCTACTCTTGGGAAGGTCCCTCCAACTCTTGTTCCATGATTGATCATTGCTTTCTTCCATACTAAAAAAAAAAGTGACCCCATGTCCAACACCGTGGGGTTGGAATACATTAAGGGTTTCCATCAAAATATTTAACCAGCTGGGAAGGTACTAAAACGACTTAACATTGGCGCAGTAGCCAATCTCATCACTTTCCGTTCGGTTTCCTTGATTCTAGTAGACCCCATGAAGAAACAGCTGCGTGAATTGCAGAGTAGTTGCGGCATACTTTCCTGTGGATATATGGATAATGTTGGATGACGAGAGCGATATTCTACCGGATTAGTGCATTAGGATGTCTATCTTCAAAAACTAATATTCTACTCATTGTGTGTCTCTCTCCATGGACGTACTCTTGGAGCTTTCTCTAGGCGGATTAGGTGTTGAACATCACATGAAAGATGAAACTCCATCGATATTTGATCCCTCTTGGTATTGTCTTATCTAATCGATCGCATAACTAGTACTGCCAACATGAGACAGAGATTTCCGCCAAACTGAATGATTAAGGGTTGGATTTCGGGGTTTTCTTAAATCATATATGCTTTACTGGTGATTCGAATCTCCTTATAAATAACAGAATAGATATTAGACCAAGATTAAGGGTTAGATTTCGGGGCAAAAAAAAGGATTGTAAGAATTGGTTAGTTCCGAAGGTTCTTTGATTGATTAAGGCTCATGGAGCTCCAAAGATTTTAGAGGAAAAGGAGTCTAGACAGCGTGAGTTTTGTAATAAAACCACGGACACTCGACTTGGACTCGGCTTGGCTATGGTCCGGGTTTGTAAAATAATTTTTTAATATGAAAAGATATTTGATAAAATGTTGATTAGTTACCTTTATTGACCTAAGGAACCTTTTTTAAGGGGAAAAAATATCTTGTGTTTTAAGGCAAATGTTAATTCTGACAGAGCGATCTAAGTAATCTTAATTATTTAAGAGTTAAAAAAGGAGTAATTAAGGATATTGTAATTAATGGCAAAGAGATTAGAGGGAGCGAGCGAGCGAGCAGGGTAATCTTTATTGCTATCAACAGCCCTTTATCTCCTCCCATTTAAGAGTTAAAAAAGGACAAATTAAGGATATTTCTTTTTAGTGCTTATTTTAAAGCTTTGGTCTTGTACTTTGATGAGAGGATTTGAGTCTGTTTTGAAATTAATTAGTTCACAGACCTTGATCGATATTATAATATTTTAAGGTGGTGTTGTTGTTGTTATAATCTTTAAAAATTATTTGTTTATTTGCATTAAGATGATTTGCATCCAGTGACAAACAAACAGAAGATTGAATTCTTCATAGCAATGTAATTTGACTTGACTTTTTTTTTTTTTTATCATATCAAACTATTCAACAAGTAATTAGTGCATCTATTTTGTTTATATATATAAATTAGTGTTTAATTACCATGTATACGTGTGTGGAAGATGTTAGTAATCATTTTTAAACAAAATCAACCATGATCAATCTACTATAAATAATTAATTAAGCTCGACAATAATCAACCACATATATAATTGATCAAGATTTACAATAATTGATCACGATAAATCGATCGAGCATGGTTTTATATACATACCAAGTCTAAATAGAATTATTATATATATTTTCCAGTAATGCATTTTAAAAAAAGTTAACTAAAAGAAATCATGAAAACATGAAATCTTTAAGATATAGTGAAATGTGGATTTGCATGGTATATTTATAATACTAGTAAGTATTTTTTATACAACCTGTTATAATTATTATTTTTAATTTAATTAGGTTGATTTAATGAAATCATATATTTTTATTATTATATAATTAAATAAAAAAAATTAAAAAATATTTTTTTTAAAATTTGGTCAAGTTTATGACTCGGGTCTCGAATTTAACAGATTGGACTAATATATATGCAATCTAAATTATTTTTCCAACTTAGTTTTTATTAAATTCTTTTGTTAATATTTATTAACATGTATAATCGTAAACATATTTTATTAAATATATACATTAAATTCTAAATTAATGATTAAGTTTTTTTTATGCTGAACATATGCTATTTTTATAATTAAAAAACATTTGATTGGACATGCACCTAGTGTGTGCGCGCGCGCCCGTGCGGGGTTATTAATTACTGTGGAGATGAGTGAGATTTGCAGAACTAGTGGCGGAGAATCTGAGGTTTGCGATATTTTTGAAAGTGACGGTCTGATAAATATATATATATAAAAATGAGAAGTCAGAAACAGAGGCTCAAGTAAACAATGGATTAAATAAGTATTAAAATCACGAAAACGGAACTACCGTTTTACATACAAAAATTAGGTAATGCGGGTGACCAGACGAGAAAGCATCACCAATCAATGTGAACTAACAAGATGCCAAGTGGCCCACCTTGATGCTCCTCAACAAGGATAGGTGCTTTATTTATTAATCAATTAGCATCAGCATATATATATATCTCTGTGTGTGTGTGTGTGTGTGTGTGTTAGTTAACCAATGACATCATGCCTTAGGCAATTTGATTTAGGTATAAGGCCCCACATTCACTTGATGGGAGAACTATTGAGTTTCTTTTTATTATTATTCATTTTATTTTTATTTTTGTTGAATATAAATGGCAAATGACAGGTGCAAATAAAAAAAAAACATCAAATCAAATGATAGCAAATATATTTCTTTCAACATAGTTTAATGAAGTTTGATATACTAATAAAAAACATTAAAAAGATTTAACGTGAAAATGCGGTTTATATAAACAGTAAATTAGTTTAATTTCTTTTTTTATTAATATATTTTTATTTTCATCATTTTTTTAAATAAATCTTTTCGTTTCCTATTGAAAAATTATAAATCAGTTTTGCAAAATTTACGCTCTATCAATTAAGAAATGTTTTTTGAATTATCAACAACCAACCACCTCAAACTCTATTTTTTTTATTGAGTTATTTTAATTATTATTATTATTATTATTATTATTATTATTATTTTTTGCCTTTGAAGAAGGCTTCCATGATGTTAAAAATAAATGTTAGTTTAATAAAATTAAATTAGATTTATTGATTCAAACTAATTAAAACTTTAGGAATCTAATCTAAAACTAAAACAAATATTCAATATTTTTTTTCTAAAAATAATATTTTTATCCGAGCTTGTCAATTTAATTTTTTACTAGAATAAATATATTTGTTATTATTTATTAGCACATATAATTTTAAATTTATTTTATTGAATACTTGTATAAACTTTTTAATTTATTTATTTTTACAGTAAAAGAAATTAGATATTTTTTTTTGCATTAAAAAAATACTCCATTACTCAGCGAGACTAGTGTTAATGAGCATTTGCACGGAGAGAAAGAGCTAATCAACACCAAGCAAAGTAGAAGGTAGAGTGAGATCCACATCCACTAAATTTTGGAGCCTTCGCTTATGTGATCCTACATGGCTACCACCATCCTAGTGTTTTTTTTTTATTATTATTTTTTATTATTTCATGCTATCTTTCATGGAAATTAAAGATACGGATGCATGCCTAGGAAAGCATATCGTTTTGTCATTTGAAGACAATTCATTATTCTGTTCCTCCCATTATAAAAATTTTATTTTTATAATTTCTATACAGCAGAAAGTCCAAATTCTAGTGGCCTATATGGTATATTATGCTCCTTGTGGTTATTTAAAAACAATATAAATCATACCTTTAAGTAATAAGCTAATGTTTGCATGCAATAATTTCAATTACTTAATTTTCAATTTGTAATCATTTTAAAATATTGTTTATGGGTTGGATGGTATTTCTTTTCTTTTTTCCCCTATAAAGTAAGGATTGGAACGGATACATAGTTCAATATCGAAATTATATATTTAATTAGAGCAATATTATATTTAGAGCAAGACAAGTTTTTCTTCGAGAAAAACTATGCCAAAAATTCAGTAATAGCTATGCTAACTTGAAATTTTTCAATTGCTATTATTTTCTAACCATTAGATGTGGACATCAATCATCAAACCAACCAACATCGTTGAAGAAATTCCCTTGCAGCACCACAAACCCATATAAGGGTTACACATATCTCGAGAGAGGAAGAAAACCTTACAACAAGTAAAGAAGAAATTAAAACCCTAGGAGTAAAAAGAAAAACAAGAAGAATATAAACTGTAGAATAAAACTAGAACACATTAATTACATCTATAGTATTAGATCTGCGATTATTAAAGAAAAATATAAAAGTAAAAATAGTGATGCCACTAGGAAAAGAATCATTAATGTGTTCTAGTTTTATTTTTTATTTAAAGGATAATCATTATAATAAATTTGATTTAAGATTTATATATATATATATATATCCTAGTAATTAATTAATTAATTAAGAGAAGAATATACAAACCTCTAAACTTGCACGCTAATCCCTCGACCTAGCTACAAGCATTCCGAGTTCAAGTACGTAGAAGAAGCAATTGAAGCTATCGAGATTTGCATGTTTTAAATGGAGTCAAAAGAAAAGATTGCAAAGTGGGTCGTCCGTTTCATCCATGCTGCTAATCAGTTTCAGATCAGATCTGCCACATGTTTTATTTCCACAAAGGTATTGCATTTTATGTTCTTATAAATTAACTATATACATATATGTGGGCGGCCGCTCGAATAGAAATTTGCCGGACACGAGCAAAATACTCGGCACACGAACCTAAACATATCTTCTTTTTTTTTTCCGACAAACTCAAATTTAATAGAACAACAAAAACCATCCTTCTAAAATTTCAAAAAACTACTAATTTCCATGAATGGATGGACTCGGGTATAGTATCTCGAGTTCATGTTTGGTGTGCATCCATGTTGTGCCCATACCCATCTAGGCATATCACGCCCAGTTGGTGTTGGATATGCACCCCAACATCAACGTGGACTCGGGTTACCATACCCTAGTCTAATATTTCTGAATCTAGGCAAAACTCTTGGATTTATTTTTCATCTCTAATAGGCATAAATACCTTGTCCGAGGTCAATAATCTATTGTGATTTTTTCCAAAACCTTACGTGAGTCCTTCAATGTTTTAAATTGATCCAATACGTATTATTTTGAGTAAAATATAACTCAAAATATCACAATGATGAAATTATATTTTTGCCCTTCCTTTTCACAAAAAAACAAGATTTATAGGCTAATAAATATAGCATGAATCCTTCAAATTCAAGATTTAAAATCTCTTCACTCTTAACATTTTTAACCTACATATTTTTAGAGCTTATATCTCTAAAATATTATTGTATTTTTTTCTACAAAGTTATTAACTCAAACATCTAAGAGTTTCAATATCTAAAAAAATAATAATAATAATAATCTTTTGCAAATACCAATTATCAACCATTATAATTTATTGAACATCACTAATTACCAATCATTTAGGCTTTTCATATTAAACTATCAAATACTTTAACCAAAAAGAATATATCAAATTACTTCAAATAAAAAATTTATCAAGTATTTAATACATCACCTTTATTTTTAAATATCTTCAACCTTGCGTGATTTTATAAATGTAACTTCTCTCTCTGTTTTTTTTTTTTTTTTTTTTTTGTCCTATCGTTATAGATGGTTAGGCAGAATGAACATTTTGCCTTCTTGCCTCCCGTGACTACCCATTTTTAATAGTGTCAGCTGTTAAACACTTTACTACACTACCAACGCCGGCCACGCATAAAATATTAAATTAGTAGAAACCACTCTCATGCTCTCGGATTATATAAACATAAAACGAGTGAATGCAAACGCATGATTGGCTATCTTTTTACCCCTAGTTTAATTTAGCAATGGCGCAATGAACTTGATGGAATGAGTTGTATGTATATTTATTTGTTCTTATTTTACACAATTCAGTTGAATGTTTCTATTAGAGTGAGTTAATTTGTGTCATTTGCACCACAGTGGAAAAAAAAATTACCTTAAACAATACAAAAATGAATCTCTTAAAATATTTCATCTTTTAAGAATTATAAGTTGTTTTGTATTGTTTTAATTTAGTTTTTATTTTTACTTTGATTGCATAATATTTTATATTAATTAATTTTTTTTAAATAAATCAAATGTGAAAATATTTTATTTATTTTTCTTGAAACAAACATGGCTCCGGTAACTTTATGCACTGCAAATAAGAAACGGGCTTAAATTTAATTATGTTTTTGTTTTTAAAAAATCCACAATGAAGCATCTCAGACCAACAAACTGAGTGGAGCCCACAGTTTTGCTTCTACAAGAAAGTTCCACCCTTTACTAGCCCTACACGTGCGAAAGCTATTTGTGATGCTCTGGACGGTCCGAACAAAACCGGCTGGCATTTTCAATGACACGTGGCATACTCTTGACCACTCAAGAATCAAATGTAAAGGCAAGAGTTAAAAAGAAATTTTGATACGTACAGGTTAGTCTTACGTGTCTTTTGTCGGCTTCATCTTTCAAAGCATGGAAAAAACAATCCCAACTGGAGTCATTGCTAAAAGAAAACGGAAAAGGGACGTGAAACGTGTCGTCTCTGTATCGTCAATTGATGGTGCACGTTTCTTTCGGGGACCTCATCTGCTTATTTTTATTAATTGCTACAAGAAAATTTATATGTATCGTGTGTGTGTGTGTGTATATATAAATAATTGAGATTAAACTATGCTATTGTTTATGGATCCTGATTGAGTGACCTCAATTATTGATTCCAATTCTTGGCATATGCTAAGATTTTTATTTTTATTTTTTGAGAAATTGTTACAAGATGTCTTTCTTTCATTCTTTATAATAAATTATTTATATATGCCCCTTCAAAATAAAAATACAAAAGTCAAAACTAAAATAACGTAAATGGTGGAGGTAAATTCTGCAGGTATAATGAAAAAGAAAATGTGGCAAGTCACGTGATGCGAAGAGGTAAGGTCGGCGTACGATCATATTATAAAATATAATTAACGAAGGTAGACGGTAAAGAAAATATAAAACAAATAACTTAATTTGTTTATACATTAACCGTCTGGATCCTTTGAGAAGACATGGTAAAAGAGTGGTTTGGCATGCCAACGTCACCGCGTACGACCCCTTCTTTTTGCCCTTTTAGCTTAGCCAAGGATGCCTAGGAGTACAGTAATGATTAATTTTTAATTTATTTTTTATTTAATAATATATTAAAATAATAGTTGTTTTAATTTTTAAAAATTATTTTTAATTACCTGAATGAAAGATACGATGCTGTACCGCCATAAACGCACCTTGCTCAGTTAAAAATCCCAGAGTGAAAGTCCCCGGAGGGTAGGCGGGTGGGGTGCTAGCTAGCCAGCCAAAATGCCACGACATGATTTTATCCTATAAAGAGGTGGTAAATCTTGAAGCACGTTTTTGGCATGTATCAAGAGAAATTACTGTATGCTTCCGCCTTTTTCTTTTTCTTTTTCTTTTATATATCAAATCAAAAGGCTAAAGATATTACAAGTTTTTCAGCAATTTAGTTGCAA
>Ga0325411_1000677_pt1 | contig 36281 bp, 13 predicted proteins | sample PopdelMetagenome_13_FD_206181 | JGI IMG/M metagenome (GOLD analysis project Ga0325411, IMG submission 206181) | Populus deltoides microbial communities from Bellville, Georgia, United States - Xylem-PdIQD-R4 | ecosystem: Host-associated > Plants > Phyllosphere > Stem > Wood/Secondary xylem...
GATGATCTTTGTGTCCTTATTGCTTCTGCATGCCAAGAGTTTTTTTCATTTAAAGTGTCAGAAACTTTTTTGGTGAAAACTTGGGAAAATGTTACAACTAAATGGCTGCAAGGTCCTGTGTCTTTTCTGGGCCTATAAACAGTAATTATTATATTTTAACTTGACTTCTGGACAAAGTTAGATATGGACCTATAACATTCAATTAGTTTCTTTTTTCCCTCATAAATTCGAATTGTTTTTGCAATCGACATGGTAGAAATTTTCATACCATTTAGGGAATATCCTATTTGGTGTTTAATTGTTGTGCTAACAAATAATTGTCTAGAAACTGATATTTTGCAATTTGCCTCGTTTCAGGGCCACAAGAAATGGATTACTGGCATCTCTTGGGAACCAGTCCATTTGAATGCTCCTTGCCGTCGCTTTGTTAGTGCTAGCAAAGATGGAGATGCACGCATATGGGACATATCACTAAGAAAATCTGTTTTTTGTCTAAGTGGCCACACACTTGCAATAACTTGTGTAAAATGGGGTGGAGATGGAGTAATTTATACTGGGTACGTAGGCTTTTCTGTCTACAATTATGTGAAAATGTTCATCAGACAACCACTACTGCTATTCTAATCAAAGAGCTTAAAATTTACAAGTTTTTTGGCCGATCCACCCAAGAATCCTGGTTTAGGATATAGCTGATCAGTGCTAGAGAGGACAGGAGACTGGAATATTTAAAAAAAAGTAGGAATTTTCATTGACACTTGAAATTGAACTACTGGATATACATAAGCTCATCGCTACTACTGCCCAATACTTACTGGAAGCTCATCATATGAAAAAGCGAACTAAATTCAATCAATACAGAAGGGACTTATATATAGTTAATTTACTTTGAAAAAATTAGAAGACTCCAAAGTCCACTGCAAAGCGGTCTGCATTTCTTTCCTTCCATAAACAAGAAAAAGTGGAAAATTGATGGGGCTTTCTTTCTGGAAGATTAGCTGGCTTTATCTGCCTTTATGATTTTATGCTAGTACAAATTACTCTTTAACTCATAAACCTAGTTCTCAGAAAATCAAACGATGTCAAACTGTGGTTCAATGGCCATTGCCCTTGCTTTAGCCATATATTTCACCTTTGTCTTCATCTCACTGGTGCAGCTCCCAGGATTGTACCATTAAAGTGTGGGAAACATCACAAGGGAAGCTTATTCGTGAATTGAAGGTAATTGTACGGACATATTTTGTTTCTTTGACAATATTTTAGTACTGCATTTTCTGACCACATTTATGCTGTAAAGGTTTGCTTATTGTTTGTGAAAAGGAATGTTCTTTGTTACAATTACCAATCAGATCTTAGGTTTCCAATTAATAATCTCAAACTTCAATTGTTGATGTGAAAATGGCAGTTCCTCTCTTTATAACTCCTTGTGCATATGGTTCTTGTTTTAGGGTCATGGGCATTGGGTTAACTCTCTCGCATTGAGCACTGAGTATGTTCTTCGCACAGGAGCTTTTGATCATACAGGAAAAACACATTCTTCTCCAGAGGAAATGAAGAAGGTAAGGTTGCTAGTTGCTTCAGTTGTTGCATTGTGATGAAAATGGCTCAAGACATTTATCTTCTAGTGTTTTCTGCTTGGGACCATATTTATTTACCATCTATGAATTAGTTTAATATTCAAGGGATTAGAGTATGGATTTTTTGATGCAGTTTCAAAATTTTAAATCTAGTCATTAGTTAAAGAATGTTCACCCCTGTGGCAGCTATCTGTTGTGAATGTTCAAGAACTTTATATGTAGTAGTTGAATGGTTGATGGACCTTTGTGTAGTTCTAAAACTTTGTTGATTTATACCTTGAAGCTGGATTTTTACTAATTTATGCAGAGGGATGTTACCATGTAAATGAATGGGAAAAAAGAGAGGCTGAAGTTGCTTTCGGGGAGCCTCCTTTGGGCATGGTCTTCAATCCCATCATATACTTAAGCTTTTATTTTTGTTATCTGATATCATATTTAGTTAAAAATATTTACTTACTCAAACTTAATGTAAAATAATTTTCTTACCATCTATTTGTCTAGGACATTATTTGAGTTGAGGTGAGAGGGGACTTCTCTTGGCTCCTGCTTAATTTATTTGCACCTATCAGTAGTCAATATAGTGCAAGAATGTGAGACACTTGTTTTCTTTTTTCCTCTTTGGGTTTGCTCATTGTTGTGATGGAAGGGTTTGCTTGAGTTAGAGCTATGTGTCTAGGGTGTTCCATGATTTCCAGAAAACTGCAGCAAAACAAAACAAAAGGCGTTGATTTCCAGCTTCTGAAGTTCTCTTTCTTATGTTGCGCTTTGTGCTAAAGAGCCTGCAGTTTTCCTGTCTATATGGAACTGATTATTCCTACCTATTTATAAATGTTATAGGTTGCTCTGGAAAGGTACAATAAAATGAAAGGCAATGCTCCTGAAAGACTAGTTTCAGGTTCTGATGATTTTACCATGTTCCTGTGGGAACCCGCTGTCAGCAAACACCCTAAAACTCGCATGACGGGTCATCAACAGGTACAAAGGCTATGAATGTTTTTCTGTTTTGCTTGCAATCCTAATTCTTGATCCTTGTTTGTAGGGAGTGCAATGTAAAGAGGCCAAGTGTTGACATATACTCTGAATCTTGCAAATTCTGTCTGCAAGTGGAGTCTTGAAATGCAATTATAATTCAATTATTTTTTTAACTGAAGTATTTTACTTCTTCTTGGTTGCTGCAGCTTGTAAATCATGTATACTTCTCACCTGATGGGAATTGGGTAGCTAGTGCATCATTTGATAAATCTGTGAAGCTATGGAATGGCATTACTGGGAAATTTGTTGCTGCTTTTCGTGGCCATGTCGGACCTGTTTATCAGATCAGGTTTGATTTGTTTTAATCACTTCTGAATATCCATACTCTAAACTTTTGTAGCTGTTCTCATTAAAAATTGCATGATGCTCTGCAGCTGGTCCGCAGACAGTAGGCTTCTTTTAAGTGGGAGCAAAGACTCTACGCTGAAGGTAATTCTATCCACTCTAAACCTTTTCTTTTGGTATTTGGGGTTTCAAAATGACCGCTTGGTTATATACACTTTGGTCCAAACACAATGAAAGGATGTTTGGTCCTTATTTAGTGGGGCCCCATATGTGTGAGAATGTAGTTTCCGCTCTCTGGTACCTCTCTTAATGGATCATATTAAGCAATTATGGTTTTCCTTCAATGATTAACTGATATTCTGTAAAGAAGGAATGCACTTCTCCCTGCCATTGCATGCAATTTGTGCCAAAGTGTATTATTCTGCAAGGCACTTCCTCTTGTCGCCTGCCCCTTTCTCCATTCCTCTGACCCTATAATTACTCCCCTTTCCAGATTTGGGATATACGAACACAGAAATTAAAGCAAGATCTTCCTGGCCATGCAGATGAGGTATGTTCCACTGTGAACGTATGGCCATTTGATGCATATATTATTTGAATACTGATATTTTAGCTCTGATTCTTTGTGGTAAGGTATTTGCCGTTGATTGGAGTCCAGATGGTGAGAAAGTAGCTTCTGGTGGTAAGGATAGAGTATTGAAATTATGGATGGGCTAAGATTAACTGATGGGGACAAAGCTACTGGGAGACGGTTGAAATGTTAAATGATGTAATGATTTGGCTGTCAAACAACAATCTTATTTGGTAATATCCGAATATATGCTGCAAGTGGTATGCACATTCTTACGGGAACAAGTAACTGATGTATCAGCTATGAGAAGGATTCGTCTTTTCACCTTGGTACCATAATTTTGCGACATTTGTCACAGGTGTTGCAGAGGTAGAAATTTGGATTCTAGCATATCTATCACAATTTTCAGGTCGCACAAACTTGCATGGATGTGCTGAATCTGAATAGAAGATAGGTAAAAAATGGCTGAAGCTTTTATAATGTGAACAATTTTGCAAGATTTTCATCCTTTTCTTGTGTGTATCATTATATAGGCTAGAGTTGTGGATCCACCTTGAATGCTGTGAATGTCAAAACTTCGTGTTAGTTATTTTCCTGAATCTATAGTATTGAAATATAGTGGAAACTTGTGTTAATATACCATGCTTATCCGTATTCGGCTGCCTGTCGTTTTCCTAGTCTTTCTCCCTTGTCCTTATCGCATGTGTAGGGTCTGTATGGGATTGCAGTACTTCTACGAAATTTTGTTTTTTTTTTCTTTATTTTAAATGAATTGTTTTGATACGTTAATTTTAAAAATAAAAATAAAAAAATTATTTTAATATATTTTTTAAAAAACTATTTTAAAAAATAATGTCCAACAACGTCAAATAAAATTACTACGGGCCTATCTACTCTAGCAGGCTTATTATTAAGGTATGGGGCCATTATTTGTGCTAATTGTGGGCTGTATAGCAGTCCAAGGCAAGCAACTATGAAGTGCTTTTGTAATGTTTGAGGCAAATTCTTGAGGATGCGCTAACTGACCTTCTTAATAGAATTTCTAATTTTTTATTTTTAGGAAAAAAAGAGCTCATTTTTAACATCTGTTTATTATCTTTTGAACAGAATAAATTATTTCTTCCTGAAACAAAATAATACAAAAACAAGAGAGGTCTTTATGTTTTGAAATGCAATTAAAGAAATAAGATAATGAAAAATAAACATTCAATTGAGTATTCTAGTAGAAAGGTGGAGGAGAGGCAACTTCAATACACAAAGAAGAGTAGAGGGACTCAATTAACATGACAAAGAGTTGGGGGTTTCAATCAAAAAATTGAAAGAATAAAGGGACCAAATAGCCCGTCATAATACAAAAAACGAGACACACTGGACTGGAAAAATATAAGTCGCAAATGATAATGCTATAGATGGGGCACTGAAATGGAAAAACAACTGCAGGTGACCCCTCTGATAAACTGCCTTTCTGGTCCTTGAAGCTTTAACGACTAAAATTGCTAATCCTTTCCAATCCAAAAACTGATGCATGATTTGTCGAGGTAGCGTTCATTCTCTCGGGAAATTTGCTTCGAACAAGGGAAGTCTTTCCATAGCTCCATCAAGTGCAAGCAAGTGTTCTGTTTTCTTTGGATCGTCTGTGTCAAGATGAGTGATGCTGATATATATTGGATCAAATTGAGTGAGTTCTTAGACCAATAACTTTGGCTCAATAGAGCTTGGATGGCATTCGGTTTGTTCTCCCCTCTGCCGTGGCTTCAGTTCGAGCCTTTGTAATGAATGATGAAGAAAAACCCGTAACTTTCCATGGATATTTTGTAAAGATTTTGCTGTTCCTTACTTTTGTGCAAAGAGAACTCTAATGTTTAATTTTTTTCGTAATCAACTCAGAAGAGGAAAAAGATAATATAAGAAGAGGGAAGACAGCCAAAAATGCCGAGCCAAATTCCAAATCATGATTGCTAGGTACAAGAGAGAAACATAAAAACACTATCACTATGTTTCCAGTAAGAAAAGAAAAAAGGACTTGAGATGCAGAGAATAAATCAAATCAGCTACTCCTTCTTGGAGACGAATAAAAAAAATCAACAAATTTGAAGCCTTAACATTAAACGAAAACTGGGAACTGTGCAACGTAATCTAAGATTGGCGACCATGTTTCGGTGGCGTATCGATACTCAGTGGAGAAGGGATATCTTCAGGCAGCCTGCCAGGTTTAACCCATCTACCGTATTGGTTCAACACGAGCCCCTTGTAAGGAAACTGGTACCAGAACTCTGGTATTTTCAGATCCTCTATCAGCATGTCACTACCCTTGTTCACCAATGCTAAATCTCTCCTTGCATTCCATCGATACTTGGATTTCTTGCTAAAAAATCCATCTATCAGGTGAAGATACAGCTCCAGATTATGAGACCCTGACAAGTCAGATTCAGGCTTCAAGTAGGGTGACATAAATGCATCAAGCTTCAATTGAGTTCCTACATGCCTATAAACCCAATTCAACTTCCCAGTGAGTCCATGAAACTTGTTAAGCATTTTGTTCAACAGGCCTGGTAGTTTTGGGACTATATCTTGCTTAACTACAACACGTAGGGTCTTGACTCCTAATTCGTTGAGCTTCTCCTTGAAGGCGATGTTTCCAACCCTTGGTGCGCCAAAAGAAATGACGCTAACAAATAGATCAGGAATGGCAGTTGCAGCCTCATAAGCATTGAGGAGTGCCAATGCACCTCCTAAGCTATGCCCTGTAACTGTCAAGCTAACCTCTTCACCCTTTCCTCTATAAAAATTCACTAGTCTCATCACTTCTTGCATAACCTGCTCAGAGGCACTTAACTTATTATACCTTGTCAACTCATCCTTGGATTTGTAAACACTGAGGAACCCTTCTTGAACTTTAACATTTGTGTTGTCAATATGTTCTAGACTTGTGGTGAGGTCTTTGAACCACTCTGATGGTGACACAGTGCCTCGCCATGCGACCATTATGTCTCTACGGCCGATTCTCTGTGATTCTTCTCTTCTGCTTACAGCAACATAACCCATCCAGTTGGAATCTTTGCTCCACGTAGTGTATGACCTCTTTAACCACTCAGGCACATCTACATGGGACAAGGCATAAATGTACTTTTTCACCTTGTAACCATGCTTTGTGAGGCCTAAGGTTTCAAAAAATTTACGCCGGTTATACCTGCAACTCCCACAAAAATCTGATAAAGGATCAAAGTCGAAGGCATCATATGTGCCCTGAACAAATTCTCCATATTTGAGAATTTCTCGTCGAAGACTCGGGTCGAGAGGGTCAAGAAGGGTCTCCCAATTGCTTGAGCCATGGATTTCTTTCCACACTGCTGATATACTCTGCTTGGGAGATAGTGTAGGAGTCATGTGATCTCCTCGGTCTACAAAATCCAAAGCTGTATATGGCACATGGAGGAGGGATGCTAGTGTTTTGCTGGGATTTCTAGCCTTTTGCTTTGGTTTGGAAGCCTGATGTGGCTTCACAGCTAGTTCCTGATGGGTTTGGTTAGTGGAAAGCCGTCTCATGCTTCTTGCACAGCTTACATGAAGATGAAGGTGGAGACGTTTCTTGACGTTGTAACTTACTGCCTTCTTGATAGCATGCCAAGTGATATTAAGCTTCAACTTCCACGCTCTTCTGGTTTTCCTTGACCTTGTTTCCTCTGTTGTGACTTGTCTAAATGGTGACATCTCCATGGCGATCCTAGAATTGCTAAAAGCTTGTGATTTGGAACCAAGAAAACGAGATTCTCAAACAGTGAAGCGAATGTGTCTGTACTTTGTTTGTTTGTGAAAGATACATGAAGGAGAGCCTTATATAAGCTATAGATGAGAGAAGGTAAGAAATTGGGTCAATGAGTTTAATTTTCAAGCACATCATTTCGACGGCTTAGACCATCTTCCCGGAAGCTCACATCTTTTCTGCATCTTCAAAAACCCAACAGTCTGCTATAATTTATTGTTTTTTGTTCTGTCTTCAGTCACTCTCTTGGACTGGGTAAATAATATAGCAGCATTGAAAAATCAAAGCTTGTTCAAGCTATGACCCTCCACATGGTTGCTTGGACCAGTCAAAGGAGATAAGGTGAATGCGATGGCTTGCATGCATGGCACATATTTGTCTGTTTATATGATTATTGAGATTTGAGAATATGTATGTGGGGACGTAATCCTTCCATTGATTAATATGAAAGGGAGATTTGGGGGCGCCTAATTCTTTCCAAGAAAATAAAAATTAGTAAATTAACGGCATTTTCTTCTTCTTCTTCTTCTTCTTCTGTTTTTTACAAATTCCAGTCCAGCAACCTTTGCAGGAATGCTAGTTTGAATGTCGTGTTAAACTGCGGAAACCCAAATGTTTTTAAAGGTAATTTTTTTTTTTGCAGGTCCTTGGAATTTGTTTTGGCATTGTTAAGCCTGAAATTACAGTTGTTTTAGATTTTTTTTTCTATTAAGATAATTTTAGCATGTCTCTGGTTTATCTTAACTAATATAATGTTTTTAAATGAAAATATTATTTCTGTTTTTTTTTAAATCTCATTATTGTTGAAATAAATTAAAAAAATATATTTATATTTTATGTAATTAAAAGCTAAGAAAATCACAAAGGTTATAAAATCATGCTTCAAATCTCACAAAATTTTAATGATAAACATCCAATTTCAATCGATTTTTCATAAATAATTTGTTATTAGCATTGTTATTTTCATATAAATACATGATAAATAAAAAGAATTATTTAAACTGAAATAAAAACTTATAATAATATTTAAGAAATATATTAAAATTAAAAAATAAATGAGTCCAGTAAATTTTATTTGGGTGGTGTAAAAATACAAAACAAAGAGAAAAAAGTAAAAAAGAGAAAAGGCTAGCACAAGGTCCGCCATAACTCTTGGCCCACGCGCACATAGCGCTTGACCTTGTTTTATTTTTCTGAAAAATTAATTGTGACGGACAATATCTAGTCTCTATTATCACAATTTAGAAAAAAAAATTGCAAAATCACTTCATCACAGCAACAAGGCAAGTTAAGCTCTTGACCTGTCAAGAAATGGGCTTGAAACACACACATTCTGCAAATTATGCTTGAATTATTTTCAGTATGCATATAAAGTTATACCACTGGCTATACGATCAACTCATTAAATTTATTTTTTATTGTGTTAATTTACTTTTATGATAAAAATGGTGAATTTTACAAGTTAACTCAAGTTTTTTTTTTTTAAATAAGCTTTCCCCCTCCATTTTTATCTATTAATTTTGATGACTTGTTGTGTTTATTTTCTATTAGGTTATTTCGGTCTCATGACTGAAGAATATCGCTTAATAGATTAACTTGAGTTGACTCGAGTTATTTTTTATGTTATCTTTTAATTAGATTTTTTTTTCAATTTCTTCATTCAACATTGAGTCGGTCGGGAACTAAACTTCATAATCTATCTCAGTTTGCTTTATATTGGGACATCTTAGTCTCAAGATCAAGGTTGCATGTTTTGATATTTTTACCCTGGTTAAATCAAGTTGTTTTGTTTTTGTTTTTTTTTTCTAAGAGGTTATCTCGATCTTATGACTCGGATCACGGATCCTTCAGCAATGGATTTGCTTTTTATTGGATTGTCCCCATATCATGACTCATGCCATAGGTTTGCTAGGTTAGCCTAATTGACTGAATTTCTTTTTTAATTGACTCTTTTTTCCCTAAACTCATCATTTAATATTGTGTGTGATTGAGAATTAGGCTTTATTATTTATTTTTGTTTGCTTTTTATTAGGTTATCCCTACCTCGTGACCCGAGAATAATGCTTAACAAGTTAATTTGTGTTGACTTGGCTTATTTTTTGAGTCATTTTTTAATTAAAATTTTTACAAATTTCATCATTCAACATTGGATCTAACAAGGTTGCTTGGGAATTGAGTTTTATAAATTTTTTTTAATTTTCTCTATATAAGGTTAAATCAGTCTCATGATCAAAGTCACAAATTTGACAGTTTAACTCAAGTTAAAGCATGTTATTTTTTTTAAAAAAATTATAAGGTTATCTTATTCTCATGACCCAGGTTATGAGTTTTGTGGATTGACTCAAGTTATTTTTCATATATATTTTTTTTAATCTCAAGTTATACATTAGCCTGATTGAGAATTAGAATTCGTAATTTATTTCAATTTATTTTTATGAGGTTATATCGGTCATATAACCCGAGTCGAGAGTTTGATAGGTTAATTCAAGTCTCTTTTTAGATCTTTAATATATATATATATATATATATATATATATATATATATTTTAATTTCATCCTTCAATGATGGATTGATTGAGAATGAAACTTTATAATTTATTTTAATTTGATTTCTATAAAATTATTATAATCTCATAACCCTAATCACGAATTTGATATGTTAACTCGAGTTGAACCAAATCAATTCAATATGCTGTTATCTTAATATTAAAAAAAAATATATCTTAAAATTTTTTAGTTAAATTATATTTTAACATGTCATCCAAGCTGTTTTTAGATATGTAAAGTCAACTCATACACAGTTTCATTTTTTTTCACTAGAAAAAACATTAATAATATCTAAATATTTATTTTATGTTTAAGAAAATACATGTTAATAATCTAAGTAGGATCTAAATATGAGAGGCAAAATCTAAGGAATTGACATATAGTTGAAGTTTGCTTAACTCGAGTTGAACCAAATCAATTCAATATGCTGTTATTTTAATATTAAAAAAATATATATCTTAAAATTTTTTAGTTAAATTATATTTTAACATGTCATCCAAGCTGTTTTTAGATATGCAAAGTCAACTCATATACAGTTTTATTTTTTTTTACTAGAAAAAACATTAATAATATCTAAATATTTATTTTATGTTTAAGAAAATACATGTTAATAATGTAAGTAGGATCTAAATATGAGAGGCAAAATCTAAAGAATTGACATATAGTTGAAGCATGCTTAAAGCATGTTTAGTATTGGGATAATAATTATTTTTTAAAATATTTTTTGCTTGAAAATAAATCAAAATAATATATTTTTTAAAAAATTATTTTATATCAATATATTAAAACAATTTAAAAACAATAAAATAATATTTTGAAATAAAGACAAATATATACATATACATATACATATACATATACATATACATATATATTAATTGTTATACTAATAATAACGGATCTAGAAAATGTTGTTTTCGACGCCAGAGCTGATCAAGAGAGAATCCAATCAAACACCATTCAACTATGTGGGAGCTCCTGCAAGCAATTTGTGAAGCATTGCTCGAGGCTAAAAAATTTTCATGAATGAACAGACAAGAATTGAGTTCTAAGATTATTCCATCACAGAATCAGCAGCGCAAATTCATTACAAGACTTCCAAATCTTTACGATGTCCTGACATCTCATTGACAGGAAATAGACTTCAAAACGCAAATCCTACAAGTTATACATAATTTTATTTTCAGGTATCCAGTTCTAAGATTATTCCATCACAGAATCAGCAGCGCAAATTCATTACAAGACTTCCAAATCTTTACGATGTCCTGACATCTCATTGGCAGGAAATAGACTTCAAAACGCAAATCCTACAAGTTATACATAATTTTATTTTCAGGTATCCAGAATGCACATAAAATTATATCATACAAGAAGAAGAAGAAGAAGAAGAAGAAGAATTAAATTTGACTGAAACTGAGAGGACCAGTATATTTACTGGAACACCATACCGTTAAATATAGCCTAAATCAGATTTTGAGAAAGCCCTTCTCCTTCAAGCTCTCAATAGTGTCTGCGAGAGACAAATCCAGTGGAGTGAAGTTGATACCCAAAGTTTTTGCTTTCTCTTTGGACATCTGGTATGGCTTGAACATGCTTTCTGTACTTCTGCAACAGTTGAAAAACAATATACAGGTGCTAAGTTCTGTGACAGGTCAAAGCAATTGCTTCAAGAAAACAAGCCAGCACAAACGAAAAAAGGATATCCATCCAACTACAATACAGAAAAAGAGGTACAGGGTTTGCTTGTGATTACACATTTTTGGTATTCAAAGAATCAAAATGCAGCTCTACCTTCAACTTTACCGGTTGTCCTCGAAGGGACTGGCTCTACTTTCATTTTCAAAACATACTTGTATTTTTAATATTTGTTCTTTTCATGGTTTAGTTTCTAAAACAGGGAAAGCATAAGATGGTTCTTAACATATTTCTTATAACTCATATAAACTGCTGACTGAATTGGTCGCATAACTTCAGAATTACTATTAACAAGTAGCATTCCCCTCCCCGCCCAAGCTGGCTTGAATGTAAAATCTTATCTACAAGCCCATTGGCTATCAAATATCAACCATCCGGATCAATCAACAAGGCCAAATTAACATGAAAATGGTTCAATTTGAACATTATAAATGACTCACTTTTCAGGAAGGCGCAAAGTAGGATTGTTTTCACGTATGATCTTCAGAACCTCAGAAAAGGTTGTGACATATGCTGTCAAAACATATCTGCCACTAGCTGAAGGAATTTCAAAAGCTTGAATATGTGCGTTTGCAACATCTCTAACATCGATGCACCTATAATATCCATTTGGGTATGTCTCAGCTCCTGCACCAAAAACAGATTACATCATGTGAACCAAACAAAACATGCAGCCAGTAAGGACACTAACAGTTCAAGGGAAAGTTCTTTAAACAGCTATGAAGGACAGGTTCAAATTTTGGTAGTCAATAAATTGATAATGTAATCATTGTTAAAGTGATTTGCAGGAGAAGATGTACAATATGCTTGTGGGTGGAAACTGAATGCATCTGTCACAATTCACAACCCTATATGTAAGAGAATTTTAGCTTAGTAGAGTGATGTTTTGGCACATCTATATTGAACTTGTAATGAAATGCAACTATCACAAATCAGTAAAGCCTCAATGGAATGACGAGATCACATGGGATAATTTCTCAACAAAGCAACTCATACTCGTAACAAAAGATCGTGAAATGACAACTGAGGGATAACTTGCTCTATCAGTTGGAGGTGTAGAGACCTTCAATTTAGATTTTTCCCATACTGGAAGGTTGCTACAAGGATTTAATGTTAGATGGAGAAAGTATTAAATGCTTCAGATACAAGCAAAAAGTTGCTGAAGATCATTACCATTGACAAGGTCGAGAATCATCTCCACACTTAAATTAAGAGTTGGCTGTAAAAGAGGGCCAATCACAAATGATGGATGCATTGTAACCAAGTCAGTAGCATTCTCTTTTGCAAAATTCCAAGCAGCCTCCTCAGCTAAGGTTTTTGAAAGTGCATACCAAGCCTGGGAAAGAACACAAATTCACATTAGCAAATAATAGGTGAAGAACAATACAGGACACAAGATGAACGAATGAAAGATTTAGTTTTTAGCTTAAAGAGCAAGCCCCAAAGGGTCCTCCATGTGGAATTTGAAAAGAATGCAACTAAAAATTTCTCTAGAAGGAAAAGAAAAACCTAAGATATCATCAAATAATACAGACCTTCAATTCCTTACAAATAGCTGGATCTGAATACCAGGTCTCGTCAATAACCACATCATGGTTCAGAGGTTTTCCACTATATATACATGCTGCGGCTGAAGAGGTTAAAACCACTCTCCTGATAGAATGAACTTTTGCACATGATCTAAGAACATTTAGTGTTCCTTTCAAGGCAGGATCAATTAGGTCAACCTGTAACAAAGAAAAAATTATTGGATTGTCTTTTTTTTTTTTTCCTACCCGTAGTTTTAAAACAGTAACATATCAGGTATCAAGAGGTTAATTAAAAAAAAAAAACCCTAGTTTGAACAAGGGGGCAGTGTGTCCCGCTAGGATACCCAACACAAGTACAGAACCCTAATCAGCTCCTTGAGCCCCTTTAAGACTAATCCACCATAATTTCTAATCTTTCAGTTCCAAACAAATGAAATGATGGTCAGCCAAAATGATTTGAGAGGTAGGTTGGTACGTCATAAAGGATTCCTTTTCATTTTTTCTTCATCTTTTTTGGGTTGTCTCTGGGTCATCGTTCCTCTTCTGTTCTCGGATAGAATTAGAAAAGCTATGTTTTAGGCCCAATGCTTGAGAATCCTATTTCATTCAGTTAAGCTTTCTGCTTGGCTTCGTCATCAATCATTCGGTTTTCACTCTTGCATTCTGATTTATGTAATGCAATTTCTTTTTCTTGGTTTGTCAAATTATTTGATATAATAGTTCCATGCCAACAATTGTTGGCTTGGCCCAAGTCTCCCGTTGACAAGGGATGCCCGGAGCGACCTCAATTCTTCATGAGATGTTCGGACCGGTGGCGCTCCCCTTCTTGGTGAAGGGTCCCTTAAGCCCCAAAAAAAACTTGTTTCGTAGGTTGTTTTGTAGGTGTTTGTAGTCTCAATCTCTTGGTCCATCCATCAGTCTTAAAAAGAACGGATCTTTTGGGGTTTTCTTCAAAATTCATCACACATGAAAACAAAGAAGAACCCCATCATTCACTAGCTAAATCACTAACAATTACATGAGTTGTTTCATGTGATTCTCGAGAATTGATGCTAAGATTGGTTGCAAATCAGAAGAATCAGTGATGATAAATGATAAATGGCAGCAGCATATATGAGAGAAGAACCTGTGGGTCGTCAGTGGGTGAAAAAGAAACAGGGGAAGCTGTATGAAAAACACCTTCACATCCATCAACAATAGGATCAAAAGCCCCTTCATCCAATAAATTAGCTTTGAACAAATGAAGTCTTTCTTTAGCTCCTTCAAGTGCAAGCAAGTGTTCTGTTTTCTTTGGATCATCTGTAACAAAATAATAGGAGTACATGAAAAATAAACGTGACCAAATTGAGCTCAAAAGGAGAGAGATAGAGAGTGATTTACTCACTTGGGTCACGGACAGTGGTTTTGACAGTGTAGCCACGTTGAAGCAAAAGCTTAACTAGCCATGAAGCTATGTATCCTGACCCTCCCGTGACACACACCACCTTGCCGTCCCCTCCTCTGCTCATCCTCTCTGTGCCAGTGGCGACTGCCCGGTAACTGACAAGAGAGCTTACTTAATAGCTGGAGCTTATTCTTGTAAAGTTTGTGGACAAAACTCCCTGATAGAAACAAAGGGTGACGCTCTATGCTTTAACTGCTTCCAATAAATGCTGACGCTCGCCGTTACATGTATTAAAGACAAGCTCTCCAGTCCATCCTGCCTAACACTCTCAACTACCCATCAATAATAAATATCAATTTTGTAAGAAAAAAAAATATTAAGCCCATCCAAGTTTTATTAAATAAATAAATGATTTATGGTTTGTATCAAGTTCCAAGCTGAATTTGATAACCATGCATAAAAATCTAGGGAAAAAAAAATGCACAGAGCTAGATACAAGTAATGCTGAACATGGGTTTGCTAGTTTTGACCACCAGGTTGTGTCTATATATATATATATAAATTTCTTTTTGTTTTTTTCTCATCGTGTGAGCTGTGTACATTGAATTATTAAATTAATATAAGCGAGAACTCCATGTCAGGACCGCATAGCGCAGTGGATTAGCGCGTTTGACTTCGGATCAAAAGGTCGTGGGTTCGACTCCCACTGTGGTCGTTTATTTTGACTCTCCTTTGCCTGCCACATACATTAGCAATTTGGGAATCCAATCCATTAATTAATAAACCCTTTTAGCTCTGAGACAAGAAACAAGTAGTTTCATTGAGTCCCTAAATATCACAGTGAGATCATAAGTTTAAATTTGACTATTTTTATTTATGTAATAAAAATTAAATATAGGATAATATGATCCTATAAAAATTTTAAATTTAAAAATTTTTTATTGAAAGAAATGTATTAAAAATTAATATAAATTATATTTAAAACCTTATTTAATAATATAAATAAATATCTCAATGGAAAGGGCTTGTCATCTTCTCTCTCATCTGTAATGAAAGACAACATGCGGAACTCTTCCTCCCGTTATTCCGACAAAGTGAGAAACTGCTGTTAAAAAAGCACTCTTTAGTCTCTTAAACAAGACTCATGTTTGGTCTGATGTAGTACTTTTATAGCTCAATCATACATAGCACGCTCAGAACCATCCCTTCCATGCTATCTCACTTGGATACCACATCAACCTGTCAAGATCATCTCCTCCAACAAGTCAACAACAAACAGTTCTTCAACTCTCAGTCCCTCTTTTACCGTCTCTCTTGTCACTCACGCCTAATAAAATTCTATGCTTGAGTTTCTCATTTGCAGGGCCAGCGTGAATGTCATTCATCATATTGCGAAACAATAACTCACCTTTCAGGAAGGGGCAAAGTAGGGTAATATTCAGGCAAAATCTCCAAAACCTCAGGGAAGTGTGCAAATTGTCCTCCTAAACAGTATCTCCCACTAGCTGAAATCAGAAGAAACAACAAGTAAAAGAGTTATATTTGTTATTTACTTGTTAATAATTTGTCCCGTTATTTCTAGTCATAAAATAAGTTCAATTATGTCACCCAACCTATGTAAAATGGGTGATCTAAGAACTAAATGAGATAATTATTTCCTTTTAATACCCCTGTCACCGGACATCCTCCATATTGTGTTTATTTTATATCACGACATAATATATTGGTGTAAACCTGTGTGTTTATGCTGCTAAATGCACCAGAGGTTATAAAGGAGTTGGTTTAAATCCTATACTTTTTTTCCAGAAAAGGACACCCAGGAATTTCTCAGGAATGACATCCTCAAATCTAAATCAAGATTAAGAAACTAGAAATGAAGGACTTGATGTCTTAAGAGAAAATGGACTCAATCCATGAATTGGAAATAAAGCATCGCGAAGTAGGTCATCGACGCTATGTTACATGGACTTCCATGCTGGTGTCCACTGTGGGTCTCATTCAACTTTTGCATCCATACGGGTTATTCCTTAACTCTTTTTGTTTAAGAACCCATCAGCATCCCTATCATGTAAAATCAAAGACTTGGAACTTCAAGCAGAAGTGAAAGGTCTGTATAGAACAGAATGTGTGCAAGGTCTTATGCAAGAGTTACTCGGTTCATGTTCCTATTGTAATAGCACGTTCCAGCTCATTCATAATAAGATTAGACCTGTTCTTGCAGCAGTGGATTCATATACTAGATTCATCTTTATGCAAGGTTTTTGGATATATGTACGAATGAGAGGACACTGGTAGCTTACACTCAAAACCTCACATGGAAAGGCAGGTTGTAGCCAACCGGATTCGCTGCTGACATACTACTCACATGTGAACTCGGCATGAGCCAACTGATTCTCTTATATATAACACCATCAGGTAAAATCAACACCAAATATTCACCTTCTTTGACTCATAACAAGCAGGTTCCGAGAACCAAGTCTAATCCACAATCACATCAGGGGTCAAAGGTTTTCCATTGAAAAAAACAGATGCCATGGAAGATGTAAGAATCACTCTCTTGACAGAAGGGAATTTTGTACATGACTTGAGAGAACACTTAGTGTCCCTTTACTGCAGGTTCAATCAAGTCTGCTTGAAATATGGAGCACATAGAAACCAACGGTAACAGCATTCTCCTTCACAATAGAGGTTCTATCAATTAGTATTAATGTCATCTGGCATCAAGTTGAGTTTAAATAAACTGGATATTGAGAAAAGGCGAAAAAAGTAGAGTCGAAATTCAACATGAACAAGATTACCTGTGGGTCATTTGTTGCAAAAAACATACAGGAGAAGCCATATGAAAGACACCATCACATCCATCAATTACAGGATCAAAAGACCCCTCTTCAACCAAATTTGCTTTAAACAAGTGTAGTCTTTCTTTAGCTCCAGTGGGTGCAAGTAAATGTTCTGTTTTTTTCGGGTCATCTATGACACATACATATATAAATAAAATGGGTGAACTAAAAGATAATTCCAACAAGACCCTCAGTAGAAATCAATAGAGCAAGTTAAAATTATTCACTGATTATGTTGTGGGAAACAAAAGAATCAGACCCAGAATCTGAAACATGAAGATCATGCACAAAAGACAAGTAGATTATAATGAACTGAAAAGAAACTAAGCCATCTACAAATAAAGAGAAAATCACTTACCTGGGTCACGAACGGTGGCTTTGACAACATAACTCCGCTTGAGTAAGAACTTGACTAGCCATGAAGCCATGTATCCAGACCCTCCAGTGACACACACCACTTTTCCTTCTCCGCTCGTCATCAGTGAGAGTGTGAGTCCATAGAAAACAGACAGAGAAGAGTTGGATCAAAGAGTTTCTGTCAAAAACTGGACAATATAGAGATATTTACGATGGTTTGAGACTTGCAGAGTAACTGAAATTAACGTTTTGGACCGTGTTATGGTAATTAGCTTATGTGTGCAAAAGTGGCACTGGCAGTTGGGCTGTCTGCGTCAGCAATGATTGAGCTAATCATATCTAAAAAGTGAGTTATTCTTAAGCCCTCAAGTTCTGAATGCAAGTGTAACTTGGTCCTAAATATTTGAAAACCAATGGCTTGATTCCTCAACTCTAGTTCACCGTTGTCTATTTAAAAGTCTTAACGGTTTTCTCTCAACTCCTGCCATGCAAGTCTTTCTCTAAAAATTCAAATTGTCAAATGATATTCTACTTGAGATTAATAAAAAAAATCATAATTGCTTGGAACGTGAGACGTTCAAGTGGCGGGATGAGACTCAGGATCAAGAAACACATTTCGATGAATTCATGATGTGTAGGGGATAGACTTGGTTGTTAATGTATACATTTACAGTTAAAAGATTAGATTCTTTACAGAAGCTGTTTTAGATTAACCCAGGTTTAGTACTTGATCCATATTAATCAAATGAAATCGGGTCTAATTATAATGTACTAGCCCAAATAAGTATAAAACTCTAGCTTCAAAGTTTAACACTGCAATCTAATATCGTGTCTCGTGTCTATCTTCCCTACACATCAGATGTCGTTCTTACAAATCAAAATTCCCTCCCAGTACCAATGGGTGTTTAGAAGATAAAAAGGAAAAATCTGTCCCTGGTGCATTCAGATCTATATAGGAACCCAGGTTAATGCAGTTTCTCAAACAGCAACTCCATTGACTGTGTTCAAATAGATTCAGGAATACAAAATCATAAACATTTTCAGGAAGCTCCCCAGGACAACCAACCATTTCAATATTTCAAGGTCAATCTGCATATCACGATATACGTATATAGTACACATGCAAACCAAATATTGGAATTAACTTATTTGCTGACTTCAGTTTCTTTTGTTTTTATTTTTTTTACACCGGTTGCGCCCTAACATTTCAGGATGGAGATCTCCAGGACAAATCACAATAGTGAAAAATGAGAATAATAACAATCAGTTTTAGGGTGGAATTTTACTTCTATTTGTCTGACTTGCAAGTAGATAATTAGAGTCAGAAGCTAACAAAGTTCTTCTCCTTCAAGCTTTCGATAGTATCCTTTAGACTTGCCTCAAGAGGAGTATACTTGACACCCAGACTTGCTGCTCTCTCTTTGGATACCTGATATTTTGGCATGGGAGGCTTATCATCTGCACACCTGCCATTAAACAAACATGCAAAACGATTTTTTAAAAATTCCAGAATCCATTACAAGGCAGCTGCAGCATCTTTGCAAATTAGAGACAGATCAATGAGTTAAATTCAGTGGATTTCAAATATGGATCCTAAATACCTTCTAAAAAAAGCTAATCGGTATTTGGACAATCAGAGAAGAAATTAACGTGTTTGAGTTTTAACCACAGCATATGCAACAAATCTCAGAACTTTCAATCATTGTCAACAAGGAATTCCTTCGTACATAACAGTTCAAACTGCACGACTGTAACTTAGTGCATGGAAGGTAAAGATTTCCACAGATGATTATTCAAAATCCCTCTAGTCAGATGCAGGTACAGAAGAGTAATCAGAACATCAGACCCTTGATGGTGAACATGTTTTTTTTTTAAGTAATTCTTCTTCATGGAAATCAGTTCTGGCATCATAAAAACTCATTAATTTTATATGTTTTGTTGTGTAGACCACAAATTTCATAGGCGCTCTAGATCTCCCAAAAGTTCCTGCGATGCATATGTCATAAAGGGAAATAACAGCATTTCAATGCCAAGGTACAACTGGCATAAAACAAAAGCTAATGAAACAACATTATTTTTTAATCGCCTAAAAATCTGAGAATTAGAAATGAAACTCAGCTGTCTCTATTGAAGAGGAAAAGAAGTGCACTGCATGCCATACATCTAAGAAACTTACTGTTTAGGAATAGTGAGATCAGGGTAAAGCTTGCTTAAAATCTTCACAGCCTCAGAAGAGTGTATAACAGTCCCTACTAAACAGTATCGCCCATTAGCTGAAGGATTCTCCAAGGCATAGATATGTGCATTGGCAACATCTCTAACATCTACCCATCTATACGTTGTATTTGGATAGCTTTTTGCCCCTGCATGAAATAATCTCAATTGCTTGCATCAGGTATAATTGCATGCATAAGAAGAATAATATATGTGAGGTACAGACTTGCTAGTTAGAAGAATTATGGAATCTAAATGTCCATGGGGTTTGATACAAGAAACTACCTAATAATGGGTAATTAGCCCGTGCAGGTTATCTCTCTCATTACACTCACAATTTCTAAAATCAATTCTGGTAGTTCTAATGGTACTTTGTCATAAAAATTCCGCAATGAAGACAATGGGAATAATATAATAAGAAGAATACATGCAGTGCCAAGATTGTACATGTTATAGTAAGTGAAAACAGATCATTCCAAATGTCAAAAATTGTAATTGAAATTCAAAGACATTTAAGATACTAGCCCACAAGAAAAAGTTCGTGAGAACAAATTTTACAAGTTCGTATGAGAATTTATCATGTGGAAAATGCAGAGTTGACAGGTTCAATTAAGAAGGTGGAACGATACCAATAAGATTTACACGATTGAGTTTAGGTGCTAATTATTTTCTCTAACCTGCGCCATTAAGTTCCACACAAGGACATGCACATTAGAACCTTACAAAAGCGTGAAAGCCTTTATCGACATGTACCCACGTGAATTTCTACAGTCAACACATCTAATGTAATCTAATCATGCATGTAAACCTTCTACAGAAAAGTTGAAAGGACAAATGGTGTTAGAAACTAAGTGGTAAACTTGCAAAGAAGGAGAGGGGAGGTGCCAAGTTTGAATCCCACCATAAACAATACACTAATAAGAACAAAAATCAAGAGAAGTACTCTCTGAGAGAGAACTCAATTTATTCAAATAATCAATATTCGATATTTTTTTTAATGTCTAGGCAGGGTCCAGTGCTTATTTATAGACTCCAAACCAAATAAAATAAGAAAACCTGTTAAATAGTCCTAATTCACTAATTGGTATCAAGATCCAGTCAATTTCTTCAGATTTATGAGAGCTGGTAATAGCTACATGAAAATAAAAATGAATGGGAGATAAGATCTGCCATTCCAATACCTAATGAAGGAAATTCCATGCATAAGATCAAAAAGAAACTCCACTAACAAGTTGGTTTTTGTTGCTGTTAATTGTGGATAGCTATTCCACAGTGATTATTATCACTTTTACTTGTTATTTGTGCAAGAGCAATTAGAAATTAGCCAAAGCAGAAGTCAGCAATAACCTAGAGAAAGTATGAATTTCATATGGAAGGTAAGTAAAATTTATAGCTTTGCACTAGATGAAAAGTACCATTTATAAGGTCAAGAACCGACTCTGCACTTTGATTAAGTGTTGGCTGCAAGAGAGGGCCGATCACCAACCCTGGATTTAAAGTGACCATGTCAATTCCATTCTCTTTAGTGAACTTCCAAGCAGCTTCTTCTGCTAATGTTTTTGAAAGATGGTACCATAGCTGTTACGAAAGCAAACAAAAGGTAAATAAATGACGTAAAAGGTTTATGGTCTGCATCAAAGTGAAGTGTATAATTTTAGCAAATATGACAATCTATGCCACTCCAATCCAAACAAAAGAGCATCATTATTTATATCAAAAACATAAAAAAAAATATTTTCCTCAGATGTGACAATCCAGCTATCAAAGTTTTGATAGTCTTATGTTTCACGAGAAAAAAAGTGAGGCACATCCAGATGTCCACATCTGCATCTCATTAAACAAGCAGCATTGAAAAAGTGAAACTTTGCTTTTTTGTAATTAATTTAATGATTGCAAGAAATGAACAGCTGAAAGAAACTTCCACAGAGTATGGAGAACAAAAGAATAATAGCTGAACAACAAAATTAAAAGGGAATGAACAAGAAGGGGAGTTCTCAAATCGATACAGGATATGTCAGTTGCTCCAATTCATACATTAAAAAAACAGGGAAAAAACAAAAAGGAGAAGAAGAATAGACAAATGACTTTTGTTATATTGCCAGCTAAATCTTCCTGTGCCATGATATAAAAATTGCTTTCAAAGGAGATAGTATTCCATTAGAAATTAGCCATTGATGTACCTTTGATTTCTCACAAAAATCTGAATCTGAAAACCACGTGTCATCGACTACTACATCGGGTGCAAGAGATTTCCCATTGAATACAACTGCTGCCATGGATGATGTTATGACAACTCTTTTGATAGAAGGAATTTAGTGCATGACCTAAGAACATTAACTGTTCCCTTCAATGCAGGGTCAACAAGTTCTGCCTGAAAAGAAGAAAAAAAAAGAGCAGAAAGAAAAAGAAAATATCCAGAAAATTATTGGGTTGCTTTGAATCATTGAGAAAGTGGAAATACACTCAAAGTCGAAATGCTGGCCCTTTCAATGCTGGATGTTATAACAGAGAGTCAGAGATTATCATGCAAATGTGGTGCAGCCAGGAAAAAAAGGCAGCAAGATGGATAAACACATGTGTGGGAAAATATGACTACTTCCAAAAACATACGAAATCAAGCATGTAAAAAATGACATTACTGGTCGCAATTTGATATCTGCAAGTAACAACTCAACCAAAGTAACGGTAAAATTTGAAAATAAATTTATACTGGTACAAAGGAATATATACAGGAAAGCACCTGAGGATCATTGACAGTGAAATAAAATGGGGATGCAGTATGGAAAACGCATTCACATCCCTCAACCACAGGATCAAAAGATCCTTCATCCAGTAAGTCTGCTTTGAACAACTGCAGTCTTTCCTTAGCTCCACCAAGTGCAAGCAAGTGTTCAGTTTTCTTCGCATCATCTATGAAACAGAAAGCAGCAAAATGAAGAAATAAGTAGGAACCAGTGTCTCAAAAGGAGAAATTGTTACTTTGTCTTTCCATAGAACAAAAAACTTTCTGTTTTTCCAGAAATGCAGAGCCTAATTGCCAAAATGACACTTGAAGTTTCTCGGATGGATCTAACGTTGACCACATCGAATAACATCTGATTACTGAAACATTCTCATCAATTGAACTAATTGGTGAGAATCACTAAAACCTTTTGGAATTCAAAACTCTACATCCCGACACAAACTCAGCCATCAATTAAAACTGCTCGAATTAAGAATTGTAATTACTAACTAACGAAGTTATTTAAAGGTAACTAAACCACCCTAAGACTGCTTTCTTTAAATTCTACCAAGGTTAAAATTTAGCCAACATCGTACACTACAAAAAACAACACTCCTTCCCAGAAATTCAAGAACCTAAATAATAATTGAATCAATAAAAAAGATCAAAACTTTAAGAGTAAAATCAACTTAAAACAAGACCCGGAATCGTGTATCACATAAAAATGGAAGTTAAAGATAGAAGTTATAAGTGTAAAGAGATTGAGTTAGCACGACTGACTTCGGTCACGCACTGAGGCTTTGACTGTGTACCCACGTTCAAGCAACAACTTGACAAAGCCATGAAGCAATGTAACCAGATGCTCCAGTTACACTCACCACCTTCCCTTCTCCACTCATTTTCTCTCTATCTGATTATTTGTCTGCTACCTGTATAGAGTGAAGAATCTACATAGCTATGTGACCGTTGACGGTTTATCACAAGAAAACTCACGAAAATGACATGTCGTTGGCTTAGAACACTGTAGTAAAGAGTCCTTACTTGTCCTTCGAAATTTTGGTTGTCAATATCGTCAAACATGTTATTCTTTCTTTTAAACATTAGCTTGAAACTTTTTGTTTCTTTTTTATTAATTTGGATTTTCAAAATATGATTAATGAATTTTTATACCTTTACCGATCATAAAAGGCATTGCCTATAATTTATCTGTTTTTGCTTGCAACCGGAAATGGACGTGTGTGGGTGTAGTTTTTAAGGGCAAGGATGGGTTGGTGATAATAATTTTTAAAAATACTGGTTGTGTTCTTGAAATGCAGCAGCAACATTATTTATTTATTTATTGTCTCACTTGGATTTATGAAAGGTAAACTGCTGGATAATTGTGAGTTTTTGCTTTCTCCTTTGACACCTCGTTGTTTGGCAAAAATTCTTGTCATCTTCTCATCTGCCATCAACTCTTTTCCAGATAGCTATATATTCACGGTAATTTTGTTTCTCTTGGATTGCAAATGTCTTGGTTGAATTTACAGCTTTCTCTGTGAACTTCTGTTATACGTATTTGATGAAATTAGTAATTATATATTGGTACTGTGAATATCTACTGATCAAGCCGTAAATCTACCATGTGGGAGGGAGCTTCTGTCGAGAAACAAATTTATATGAATCAAATCTTTTCAAGTACAAGAATTATTCCATTCAAGAACCAAGCTAGGAAGCTTCATGCCAAGTGTCAGCCTACAAACTTTATTCATATAAAAAGGGTCTCCCATTTTCCAACAAAATGGACTCCTAGCAGCAGCATATCATTGCAAATCATGTGCTTTCCTTTATCAGCTGGATCGCAACGTCTTCAATAGCCAGCTACCTCAGACATTAAGGAAGCCCTTCTCCTTTAAACTTTCAAGGGTGTCCTTCACGCTCACCTCCAGAGGAGTGAAGTCAAGACCCAGAGTCTTTGCTTTCTCTTTTGATACCTCGTAATTCAATGGAGAAGGCTTATCATCTGCACATCTGTAAAGACATAGTGTTCTCCTCAGAATTGTCTGATTTATCTGGGAATGAGATGCTGCTATCAAGATTAGCATGCTTTTAAAGAACGCTCATGATTTGATTCAAAATAATTCTTCTATACTACGTCGTCAATAAGAAAAGCTGCAGACACTTCCCTCTATTATCATCTCCTCCAATGATCAAGCACATTATTACCTATCTGGATTGTGATCTCCAACAGCCAATAACCCAATAACTCTGACAACTAATTAGCTGAATATTCTCTCATCCTGATCTCTAACAAAATTTTATGTTGAGTGATTTATCAATGGGACCTATGTGAATGGCATTCACCGCAATGGAAATAACAGTAACTTACTTTTCAGGAAGGGGCAAAGTAGGGTATAGTTCATGCGCAATCTTCACTGCATCAGAGAAGTGCGCAACTCTTCCAACTAAACAATATCTACCACTGGCTGAAGGTATTTCAAGTGCTTGAATGTGTGCATAAGCAACATCTCTCACATCAACAAATCTATAAATTTCACTTGGCAATCCTGGTGCTCCTCCTGCACACAAAAAAACTCAATTTCTCAAATCAAAAGACATCATGCACATTGAATAATCTGCTTCTTGATAATTTGGCCAATTATCATTTTTAATCGTAAAGAAGCTTAAAGCATGCCACTCAAACCATGTTAAACGGGTCATCTAAGAACTGTAAGATTCTAATTTCCATTGGACATTTTACATATTGTGAGTAATACATCCTTGCTTGATATACTGATGTGAAACTATGTATTTATGCGGCAATTATCTGCCTCTACCTTGAAGTTATCTTCAAATACACACTATGTTATGAAGGAGTTACTTTACATCCTAGATTTCATGATATTATAATTCAGTAACAGATTTTTCAGTAAGGGAACCAAAAGCTAGCATTACCAACGAGCAATTTCATGACACGAGAACTTCTGTAGTTATGTCCTCTACGGATCTCTGTCCAACTTTTTTCCTAAGGAGATTTTCCTTGCATTTTTGCACGCACAGCACCCATAGGGCCATATCCTTACAAATTAGAAGTTTGAGCAATGTAACTGCAAGTTAGAGTTGGATAAAACATGAAGAATACAAGGTCTGATATAGAAGGTAACAAATTTGAGTCAATAATGGAATGTTTTAGCCTATGGATGCAAGGATTAGGCTAGTATTTTTGTTTCTTGAATCTTTGCACTAGATAAGTATAAACTCATATTTCTTAAATGTTGCTTGAGGTATTTATGAACTTGAAAGGAAAACAAGTAACATAAGACAAGTTAAGCATACCATTTATGCGGTCCAGAAACAGCTCGGCAGAGGATTTAAGAGTTGGCTGTAAGAGAGGACCAATCACAAAGCCTGGATTAATTGTAACCATGTCAATTCCTTTTTCTTTTGCAAATTTCCAAGCAGCCTCCTCAGCTAAGGTCTTTGAAGCCATATACCAAAGCTGGAAAACCAAAAACAGATTGTCATAAAGAAAATGTTTAAAGATAAACTCCCTGAACATTGCCCAATAGCCATATACCAAAGCAGTGTTCACTTATTCTGTTATATCTAACTGGATTCGGTGCTAGCTTGCTTCTCCCATGTTAATTAGCCAGCCAGTGTGACACAGCTGATTCTTTCATACATATAAAATCATAAAGTAAAATCACCAATATATTAAATAGGAAACCTGAACTGATAAAGAAGAAAGAGGCACAGTACCTTATTTGACGCACAAAACGCAGAATCTGAAAACCATGTCTCATCCACTACCACGTCAGGGGTCAATGGTTTTCCATTGAAAGCAACCGAAGCCATGGAAGATGTTAGAATCACTCTCTTGACAGAAGGAAATTTGGCACATGACTTGAGAACGTTTAGGGTTCCCTTTACTGCAGGTTCGATCAGATCTGCCTGGAATATGGAGAATATAAAAACCATAAGGAAACATTTGATATAAACAGTTAACAAAATCAAAAAGCCATGCACGACAAATCAAAGTGGAATATCATCATCGAATAATTTATGTCATCGATGGTATCAATTTGGGTGTAACTTCGATGATTAGAAAGTAGAAAAAAACCATTAAAAGATTACCTGTGGATCAATATTTGTCCCGAGTAATACAGGAGAAGCCACGTGAAACACGCTTTCACATCCATCCACTACGGGATCAAAAGACCCCTCTTCAACTAAATTTGCTTTAAACAAGTGAAGTCTTTCTTTAGCTCCATCTAGATTGAGCAAGTGTTCAGTTCTCTTTGGGTCATCTACAACACATATAAACAGGATTCGTAAAGTGATTAAGGACATGAACTCCAACAAAAAAACCACAATATTCATCAAAACATTATTAGTTGAAGCTAACTATTACTTAATTAATTATGTTGTAATCCATAGCCTGAGAATTAAATAAAATATTATGAACAAATTGAAGAATACCAGAATATAAATTATCACTAAAGCATATTGAACTCGAAAGAAACAAAGAAATTAAGCTGGAAAGAAAGACAGAGATAAGGGTACTAACTTGGATCACGAACAGTGGCTTTGACAGTATAACCACGGTGGAGTAAGAGCTTGACTAGCCATGAGGCAATGTAGCCTGACGCTCCTGTTACACAAACGACTTTTCCTTCTGCACTCATTTGTCAGTGAGAGTTAAGAGAGAAAGGACAGAGAATCTTTCCAAAAAAAAAAAAGGACAGAGGAGAGCGAAAATAAGAATAACTCATGGCCAGTTTGTTTTCTGCGGCGTTATATCGCTTTTTAAAAAGAAATTGAATTTTAAAAAAAATATTTTTATATATTTTTAAATTATTTTAAATAAATAAATATTTTAAACAATAACCAGGACTATAATATCATACACTAACTTAGTAAATTCCCCGTATATAAATAAATAAGGATAACAATAATCATTGTGAAATCCTATACATAATTGATTTATTGTTCAATGTATAAAAATTTTAAATATTTACATTCTATTCAATATTTATTGTGTAGTTTTTATTTATTATTTAATATATATATATATATATATCAAAAGTGCTCTAATAGTTACTGCTAAAACCCATATTGTGCCCAAGCGAGTCTAACCGCCAAGCAAATCATTGACGATTATTTAACCCTTGACAACATGGTAATGATAGCAACAGCTGTTCGTCCGCGTAAGCAATGAGCTAAGCAATGGTTAGTGTATTTTACATATTAAAATATAAAATTATTTTTTAAGACTATTTAAAATTTAAAAATTATTAAATCATTATAATTTTGATTTTGGGTTAAAATAGTTTTTAATATTAACTATAACTAAAACTAAAACCGATCAATATTCTACTGCAGCGCGGAATATTGTTTATTATAAATAAATTTATTATGGATTGTACTGTTTTGCACTGTAGTGCGATACTATAAACAATGAATGCTTTCATTTGTGGAGTGCACGGTTGGTGGGGGCATGTGGTAAGGTTGCAGGACTCAAATGTCATGCTAGAGGGGCGTTGAGCATACTCCTGTGCACACGTGACACTTGAGCTACCTGTCTAGGGCTGGGCATATCCCAGCACACACGTGGCGCTTGGGTTGAACTGGGCGTGACCCATGCCTGCGCTCCACTTGGGAACACCTAGCGCTTGGGTCATGCTAATGGACTCAAGAGGAATGAGTTCGGCATAGGATCCACGATCAATGGGTCTAGCATCAGGACCCAATCATTATTGGATTCTCCATCAAGACCCAAGGTTCCTAGGTCTTAAGATTCTAAATATTATTATTTTTTAAAAAAATATTATTATTTTTATTATAATTAATATTATTAATACAATAATTAATAAATTTCAAAGAAAATATTGGTATTAATATTGAAAACATATTATTATTTTTCTTATTATTTAAAGTATTCCTATCAAAAATTTATTATTTTTCTTAAAATTCAACATATTCATCTCAAAGATATTATTATTTTTGTTATAATATTATTATTTTTATAATAATTCAAAGTTTTAATATAAAAAAATATTATTATTTGTGTTATAAATATTATTATTTTTACTATAATCAAAAGCATTAATATTAAAAATATCGTTTTTCTGTGTTATAAATATTATTATTTTTATAATAATCAATATTATTAATAAAATAATTACTAAATTAGAAAAAAATTATTCTTAATATTGAAAGCAACCCAAGATTTGATTTGAAAGGTAAAATTAAAAATTATTATTAATATTATTATTATCATCATTAATAAAATTTTAAAAAATGTTATTACTATCGAAAAAAAATCATATGGGAACACGTGGTGTTTCGGCTCCTGCCTGGGGGCTGAGCACACCCCCTGTGCACACGTGGCGCTTAGGATTGCCTCAGGGCTGGGCACATCCCAATGCACACGTGGCGCTTAGGATTGCCTCAGGGCTGTGCACATCCCAATGCACACGTGGTGTTTGGGCTCCTGCCTCGGTTGTGGGCACACCCTGCGCACATATGGTGCTGCACTATTGCCTCAGTGCTGGGCACGCCTCTTGTGCACACATGATGCTTGGGCTCCTGCCTCAGTACTAGGGACACCCATGCGTACACATGGCGCTTAGGCTATTTGCCTAAAGGCTGGACACACCCCAGCGCACATGTGGCGCTTGGGTATGTCAATACCCAACTATTCTTAGCCCCGCATGCTTCAGAACCCAAAATAGCCTTGGATTATTGGTTGTGCAGGGTTTAAAATAGACTTGGATTGTGCATGAGCAGGACCCAAATAGCTTTGGATCCTGCCATCATTAAAACATAAATTTTTATAAAAATAAAAGGTGAGTCCGCGTGGCACGGGTCACTTATCTGGTTAACCTTACTGTAATGTTGCACATTTTATTTAGGGTGGGTCTTTCTAGTAAAATAAAAGTAGCGGCTTTGGTTTAAAAATTTAATACATAATCCTTATATTTTCATATTTATTCATAACTTTGTTCTCTTATTGGTATTTCATTATAATTTAATTGTTTGTTTTTATAAAATATCATTCATTTCGAATCTCACGTACTTAAACAAACTTAATATTGCATTTGAAAAGGTTAATTTTAAAAAGAATTAACAACCAACAATGGTCAAGTTACTAATTTACACTTTTATTTATAAAGAGCACCTTTTTCTTGGTACCAAAAACAGGGGTCCCGGCCTGCAAGAATGTTTTTCTTTTGAACAATTTACAGTATCGACCATAAAATTAGTAAAATTTAAATTTTAACCTCTCAATTTTATTTGTTTTTAATTTGACCCTTTTAAATATTTTTTCTGGCTCCTGAGCCGCATATAATCTTTTTTTTTCTCTCTTCTTTCTTTAGCTCTAGGGTTTGCGCATTGAGTAACAACATCAGGTATGCTACATAAATATTTATCACACGTGCGAAACCGTGGACCTTCTGTGTACAAGTTAAAAATACAATGCCAGTTTCTTTTATTAACAATTTACATTAATAATTAACATTAACAGTTAAAAATAAAATAAAATAAAATAAAATAATATGGTTTTTTATAGAGCTACACCGTAGCTTAATTAGACTTTCAGTATCATGATGGAATATACTCTTAGTATCAAGTGCATTTCATCTGGTCCTGTACACCCCAAACTTGGATTTCTTTTCTTTTTTTTTCCTCAAAGTTTTTAGTTTTTAATTGTTTTATTTTTTCAGATGTTTTTAATTTCTTACAGTTTTGAATTAGTTAGATTGCGCAATTAATTCATATGTTTTATTTATTTATTTATTTTTATAAACTTATTATATCGTTTCTGATATATTCCTAATGATGCATATTGATTTTTTCTTATATAAATCTAAATATATTATTAAATATACATATAGTAATTGTTTCTCAGACCAAAAAGTGCCAAAAACACATTAAAAATAACACAACGATAAAAAAAAAATCGATACCTTATGATATATTTTTTTTCAAATGTATCAATATGCCACGTATGGTTTTTAAAATATCTGAATAATTTTTTTACTGAAATTTAAACATTCATTAACTATTGTTTTTAGTGATAACATTTTCTTCACTGCAAATAACCTAAATTTAAAATGATTTTTTAATAGTAATTTATTTTTTAATTATTTTTCAATTCAATATATATGCATAGTTTGAGATCTTTTTGTTCTTGTTAAAAATCACTTGTGACTGTTTAAAATAGATATTGGTGTTAAAGAATTATAAATTAATATTAAGTGTAGATGATCAAGTCTTATTATGTTATATATAGTTTATAACGTTGAACTCTTATAATTTAAGAAATAAATAGTTATCTGAATCAATAATTTTTTCAATTGATATTCATAATTCAAAAGGTTAGTTAACTCCCTATAAATATATATTGAAAATATAAGTAAAATAGATAAAATAAAATTGTTTAAGCTATTATTGAGCATAGATATATTTGATGTTTTACCGAAACAATTAATCCATTTAAATTTAAAGGGTGTTATAAGAAATTATGTGCTCTCTTCTATTTTATTTTTAATTTAAATTAGCCGATATATGTGTTTTGCTTTTTCTTAAAGCATAATCAATATTATTTTTTAAATTTAATTTTAGTTTATTTAAATTTTAATTAAAAATAGTAAAATATAAAAATATGATTCGTTAGCGGACCAGCGGCAACGGTACATTTGCTTAGTTTGTTTCTATTATTTTTTTCCCCTTTACAATTTTTTTTTCCTGTTTACTGTGTGAAAATTATATGAAAAGTTTATTATTTAGATCGGTTTTATATCAGCCAAACCATGACATGTGTTTTTCAGCATCATGATTTTCTTTTTAACTGAGAAATAAAAAAAAATATTTACATTTAATAAAATAAATTGAGAAATATCTCCTCAGTGTGAGCTTCCTCATTGGATTTCTTATCTTTTGAAGAACCTGCAGTGTCAGCTTCCTTATTGCCTTCTTATCTTTCGAAGAATTTGTAGTGTCAACTTTCGTATTGGGCGTCTGATCTTTTGAAGGGTCAGCCTTCTTACTGGTCTTCTCTTCCGAGGAGCTTTTAGTACTGTCATCTTTCTCTGAACTTTCAGGGTCGGATTTCTCAACTGGCTTCTCTTTTGAAGAACTTTTAGAGCCAACTTTCTTCTCGCCTTCATCCTTCAAAGCCAAGATCTTCACATCCACGTTCTTCTTATGCATCCTTTTCCAGAATCTATCCGTCAAGGCTTGAATGTCTATGGTACCGGTCATGGTGATGGTGAGCAGGTTATCCGCATTCCAGGATCGTGTAGCATTGCCCTCCATCCCTATAAACACAAGGACCCCCATCAATCAGGTCCATTAATACTGAAATATAAAACGTATATTACATGAACTACACAGACTCCATAATTTCACCTTTGGTCTCGGACAAAATTCTGTCCACTTTCTTCCTGCATCCTTCGCAATTACAGCACTTATCGATGCTCAACACAATCTTCTTCATAACTGGAGGCTTTAGCAATACAGTTCAAAAAAACACGTCAGTGGATGAATTAAGCATAAAAATCTGAGAACTATCGAATTGCATGCATAACTAATGAGTGAATCGATAATTTTTTGGGTCAAAACTCGAGTTCAAACTACTAACCAGTAAATATTTTGTAAAATACTTCAGCGCTGAATAAGTTATAAATATATACTTCTCTCTTGTTGGTACTTCAGAAAAGTATATATAGGTGAATTGAAGTTTAAGATAAAGGAAAAGCAGTTTGTATAATTTACGTATATCTGTGCTAAATAGGGAATACTGTTCTTTGCCTGCTTGTAATAGGAAAAACGCTTTCTTTCTTCTTTTCTTCTTTTCCTCTTTTTTGCCTGAATAGGAAATAGAAAACTAGTTAATTTCCAAAAAAAAAAAAAGGATTACAGGCAAAGAGCCAGCATACGTGCTGCATATAGATACCATCTAAATTTCCATCCAGCCCGCTGACGACTGAGAAAGTATATGTTTTTGAAAAATTCTGAATTTTTTTATTTTAAATTAATTTTTATATTATTTGATGTATTAATATCCAAAATAATTTATTTTTAAAAAATATTATTTTAATATATTTAAAAAAATACTTTTAAAAAATAATATTTATCACAATAGACACAAGGTCAGCCCTGCAATTTACAAACTCAGAAATACGTACCTTGGCGAACCGGGTTGCTTCTTCCATTATGGCATAGTGATTGCCTGTTGCTTTTTTGAGTAACAAGGGTTTTTCACATTTCACATCTACAAATTTCTCAAACTAACTTTAAATATTTGCTAAAATAAAAAAATTAATTGGCTTTATATGCCACACTATTGACTAAAATGAAAAAAAAAAATGTTTTTTTCCTTTTCCGTGGAGCTTGCAGCATCATAATCAATGCCAGCTGAATACATTTTTTTATACCAACTGCACATCAAGAAACTAGGGCCTATTCTTTTAACCTATCCCAAGAATAATACAAAGTTTCGCTGTGATTCAAAGGGAATTGAGGTAATACAATGATATCTCCTAACAGAAGTTCAGAGCTTGGAATGTTACAATTCGAGAAGGGATAGGCATAAAAAACTCCCCACCCTTTTGCCATTCTGACCTCGATGCAGGAAAACCAGAAAGAGTAGTTTCTGAAACATCAATTCTATTGACTGAGCATGTTTAAATAGATTCTTTGTTCCCTTTGCAATTTTCTTGTTCAAAACCCTTCCGAGTACACTTTGCATGAGCCTTTCCAAGCTTCGGTTTCATAGAAGTACTCACTGCTAATAAGATCCCTAGAGTTGAAAATGAACATGTTAGAGAACATGTCATTAAAACATTCTTTTGGCTCCATTTAGCTAGGCACATCATCCTTTAAAGTGAAAAAACAAAAATTTAAAAGAGGTTTTGCTTTCTTTCTTTGTCAGCAATATCACAAAATGTATTCAACATTTGTCACTTCAACTTCCTGAGACTGCAGCGCGCGCCACCTCGGTGTGGTTATATATTATACAGCAATTGAAGTTCTTGATATTTTCAATTTATGTTGTGTCAAAGGAAAAAGGAAAATAATATCATATGATATACCGAATTTACAAACCAATAGACCGACTAGCTTTATTTGGCTGCAAATTTTGAGATGTCTAAATTCTATTCAAATATTTTTTTAGGATGAACTAAAGAATCCATTGATAAAAGGAAAAAGAAAAAACTATGCAGGAGCTAACCATGTTAAAATCTGATTCGGAATCTCCAAACCAAAGAATCATATGAAGCTAGCTCTAAAAAACAGAAAGAAATCAAAACTAACAAACAACAATATTTTCTAAACTAACAGACAAGAACTGCAAATATCCATTATTGCCACCATACGAGTCTCAGCATCATTTGGTCATATCCTCTTAATTACATGAGATTCTCCCTTGACCTACTTTATTGGATGATATTCAGGGGTTGCTCAGTGATCACATATTCACTTCGAGCACCATCTTTTTTTCCAGACGCAGGAGAGCCAACATCGACATATAGGAAAGCTGTCCTTGCTATTTCTTTCAACTTTCTCCTCCTCCTCCTCCTCAGCTAGTAAATGTGGTGGAGGCAGCTCCAACTCCTCTTGCTCCCATTCTTCAATGTCCAAATTGTGTATAAGATAATCCACACCTGCCATAGCTAAAGCCTCTATTGATGCTGACATGATTTCTAGCACTCAAATATCTAAAACCTCTCTTCTCCTCTGGTTTCTGGCCTTGAGAATTTTTTTTCCTTGAGAATGATCAAGATTTCAAATACATTGATGGTTAGACCTGCTACATGAGGAGCATATATATATAGTAACAAATTCTTCAATTTCAAATTTCAAAGATCACAGGTTAATTGAGAGAATAATTCATGTATAATTAATGTCTAATATAGTCATAGGCTTTGAACAGGAAAGTGGAGATAACATGATGAAGTTTAGAATAACAAGCAGAGCAACATTCTCGTGATCATCTTATTGACTTCGCGTCAATGTTCAACTACAAACTCCAGGTGTTGATGCTGATGTCAGGCATGATCGATCATACATACATATTGATGAGAGCCCTCATGCAAGCTTGATAGATAGCTAATTAACCACCATACCCTTCAAACATAAACTCTCAGAGAAAGAAAACTATTGTTTTCACGTGGATTTCGAGTATCGTTGTCTTCACGTGGATTTGGAGCCGAAGAAGCTGAAGAAACAAGGACATCATATGCCATGGTACTGAATGCAAGAAAAATTATGGGATAATAACTGGGATTCTATATTTGTGGTCCAGGACTTGGAAAGCCTAGCTTTATTCCATAATTGCATGCGTAATGAAGCAAATGAAGTACTTGTCAAAGGGTAGACTTCATGCTCTTAAAAACTTTATTTCTTGTGATCAGAAACTTCCGTACATAAAATGCATGGGTCAATATGAAGCAAATTAAGGACTTATCAACAGGTAGACCTCATGCTTTTAAATACTTGATTTTCTTGTTATCAGAAACTTCCGTAAATGATGACGAGTTCTATAATCTGCCCATGTGAAATTAAAGTTCTCTGTTACCATTAAAGTTGAACGAATCACTTCATCCGTGAGCAGGAATCTTGAAAATCAAGAATTGATGAGGGGAAAATATAGAGTATGTGTACGTAGTAGCACAAATCCAAACAAGGACATAATATGCCAATAATGTACAGTTAGCATATAAAAGCATAAGGTACTGAATGCAAGAAAAATTATGGGATAATAACTGGGATTCTATATTTGTGGTCCAGGACTTGGAAAGCCTAGCTTTATTCCATAATTGCATGCGTAATGAAGCAAATGAAGTACTTGTCAAAGGGTACTTCATGCTCTTAAAAACTTCATTTTCTTGTGATCAGAAACTTCCGTACATAAAATGCATGGGTCAATATGAAGCAAATGAAGGACTTATCAACAGGTAGACCTCATGCTCTTAAATACTTGATTTTCTTGTGATCAGAAACTTCCGTAAATGATGACGAGTCCTATAATCTGCCCATGTGAAATTAAAGTTCTCTGTTACCATTAAAGTTGAACGAATCACTTCATCCGTGAGCCGGAATCTTGAAAATCAAGAATTGATGAGGGGAAAATATAGAGTATGCGTACGTAGGAGCACAAATCCAATTATTAGACAATATATATAGGAAAAGGCCCATCAATCTACTGTGATAGGGAATTCGAAAAGATCATATGAGTGAGGGGAAAAGAAAAAAAAATTAAAGAGGAAGATCGATATTCCTTGATTTTATGAGCAAGCTTAAAAACTTGAGTGTTAACATTATAAATAGGTTTCCCTCTCAATTGAAGAAAAAGAAAAAAGGCGTTCATTAGCACAAATTAAACATGCACCAGATCATCTGCTTCGTCCACTCCTTTTTTGTTCTTTACCATTTGAACCGTCCCAATTCAACCTTTGCCCAGCTCTCATGCAAGCAAGTAGCCAATCGGACGTTTTGCACACTATCAGGTAAGACTGCTGTAAGGTAAGACTGTTGTAATCTCCCTTCATGTAATCCATGCTATAATTACAAATTTATAACCAAATTTTAATTGTTACAATCAAAACCTTCTTGTAATTTGATTTGAGATTAATTGGTACAAAATTAAAAGTTTTATTCCAATTCTTGTTAATTTCGAGTTGGTATGACATCAAATTGCTATCTAAAAAGGAAAATTGGATGGGATTTTATTTGGATATGGATTAAATTAAAAAGTCATGAACTTTAATGTTAGAAGTTG
>Ga0325411_1000679_pt1 | contig 36263 bp, 24 predicted proteins | sample PopdelMetagenome_13_FD_206181 | JGI IMG/M metagenome (GOLD analysis project Ga0325411, IMG submission 206181) | Populus deltoides microbial communities from Bellville, Georgia, United States - Xylem-PdIQD-R4 | ecosystem: Host-associated > Plants > Phyllosphere > Stem > Wood/Secondary xylem...
ATGTCGGAATGTGAATTCTGATGTTTCATGTTAATTGTTGTTGTTGTTGTTAAAAGTTGTATCTGAATCAATTAAGAAGACTCCTACAGCTGATTTTCATAATATATTGGAAGGTTAATTACTGTTACTAGCCCCGTCACCGGATAGAGGAGGCCAATTATTGATATTTGATTTATTTTCTATAATTTTATAATATGCAGTGAAAATTTAATTATAAATACACATGCATGCATTTCTTTATATATATATATATATATATATAAACAAGTAATTGAGAAATATTACATAAAATATCTTTGAATCAGCTTGGACCTCGAATAATTAATCCTAAATTTCATGATACATTTAGAGTAATTCAATAATTTTTTATGAATGCTAGCTTAATTAATTTAGGACTTGACACCAGGCCAATCCTTTAGGATTAGAAAATATATTTATTGAGGATTTCTCCCTCATAACCTCTCATTAAATTTGGATCCAGGATAAAATTATTGGAAGTTATCACCCGGAGGAAGTCTCCGAGAGTTAAGAAACTACTAGACACGAAAATTTTCATCTTTGGATAACTAACTTCTAGCCCAATATAGTTGTCCAGTGATTAAGCAGTTGAGGATAAGACACATGATCAAATGTCAAATATTACCATAGCATATATGCATGGTAAGCATTAGCAAAACATATGAGATTAACAGAAGTGAAGAGAGCAATGGCAGAGCTTGTGGATTGCTGCATGATTCTCGTTGCAGTAATTCCTAGAGCTAGGAGTAAATTAACACAGCTTCTTGCATCTTTATATGTCAAAGTAAAGTAGCCATGGTCATGATACCAGGCCATTAGTTTATAGCATGCCTCATGAGTGATCTCGTCTCTGTAAAGCTGTCCATTTAAATTAAGTTAGAGGGAATGATGGTTTCAATTTTGCTTTTCGCTAGGACCAATTGGGTTATGGACCTCTAATGACCACGGTTCCTTTTCGTAGGCCTTTGTGTTTTGGATGCTTGAGCCGAACACTCTTAAAACTGGACCATATTCAAAAGTTTCCCAGCACAAGGCGATCGAGCTTCCAGCCTACATTCTTTAGCAGGCCTCGCGGCACATTCCTTACCTCTGGGCCATGTTGGCTCGTCTGCAAAGGAAATATTTGTTATAGGAAAGACTAGCACGAGGGTAATGTCAATGGTAAGAGAGCTGATAAATTTAACGAAATACGAAAAGATTTCATATATGGTACCATTAATTATATGGTTTACGCTATATCATTGAGATTCGGTATCATATCATCTAGCATTATTCTCGTTTCGAATAGTAGATAGTCGGATAAGACACATGATGATATGCAGGCCTCATAAAGAGTCCATATAACACACTACCTCGGACAGGAGTTTTACACGCGACAAACAACTCTTGGTTGGCCGTGACACGAAAATCCGAAGTGGTCTGTAGAACTTCTAAGTTCGAATAGGCAAAGCTTTGCTGGTTTTTATAAATTGCACATGTATTAAATAAACAAACGTTTTTTTTTTTGGACTGTTCTTGTTAAGTGAATAATGTTTATAAACATCGACGCCTTTTTTTAACAGTGATTCATCAATTTCAAAAACTTTAATCTTTTATTGATTGATCGGAAAATCATAGATGGTGGGAAAATTGACTCTTTTACCTCTGTCTCTGGAAAAGTTACTCCAACTCATGATTATATAAACAAGCCTCAACTTTTGGCCAAGAGAGTCGGTTCTGTTCTTCAGCCTCTCCATCTCATGTTTACGATATAACCATGCAGCACCCGTAACCTAGCCTCTTTAAGCTCATTTCTCCTCACGTTTTTTATAACTTAAGCATCCGAGGATCTTCAACTTTTTAAATGGAACATGTTTTTGCAAGTTCTCCGATCAATATAACTTGTCTTTTCGATAATCTTTATTTCAAATCAATCTTGTAAGAGCCGTCTCAATATTATTGTAGGTTTTCCAGCCTCATCAAAGCAAAAGATAAAATAAACACTTCATTACATATATTATTAAGCAACATCAGTTTTGTGGCAGAACATTTTCGGAAATGAGTTTTGAAAAAGCTACGATCGTTGATTTATAGAGAATCTATTATTATAATCCACCCCCATTCAATGATTAAGAGTCTTGGGTGGTGTTTTTTGAAAAAAAAAAATCCATAAACCTAGCGTTACACTTTATATACAGCTTTTACGTACCAGGTATAAACTTTAATTGCTCAAATAGATTGCAGAATATCAAGATAAAGTTGTTCCCAAAAAGTCTAAAAGGGACGAAACTAAGTAGCGGCCCTCACGTAACGAGGGAAGGGAGTGAGCTGGGACTCTTCTTCTCTTGTTAGGATCAAAACCAGCAAACCTCTTATTTCTATCATTTATATATATATTAGAACTAACAGTACCAAACCCTATAATTAAATAAGAAGTATTTTAAATAAAATAAATTATACCCCATGGAAGATCAATTCACTTAACAAGAGTCTGATACAAATTCCGACTCATCTTATAATTAAAAATAATGGTAATTAACGATTTGTCATGAGGAAAACAAACAAAGAAAGAAAGATAATGATGGGGTTCCTGAACTGCTGCAAAGCCATGGAACACGGCTCGACTTTATGTACAGTGGGATATGCTTTTTGTTGCTCTCTCTCTCTTCATTTCTTTTTGCCATATCAAAGTCGCCCCTGTTTATTCTAACTTCCATGATTACTAGTGCGAGAGGGATGCATGAGACTGAAATCCTCCACATGCTTTGCCTGAAAGAGAACCATAAGCTCAAGTCTCTCTATTTTTTTTGTAAAAGAAAAAAGGAACTTTTCTAGAAGAGATTTAAAAAGAGGACCAAGGTAGCCAGCTAGAGAAGTTGAACCGTTTGAAAATTTCAGATTCCAAGATATGAATCGGGCTAAAATATGTCCTTTCGTGTAGCATTCATACATGTATATATGTTTAATATTACAGCAGATAAAACCTTCCCAAAAAATTAACATCTCTAAATATTACAGCGAAATGATACTTGATTAATTGAATATCAAGCACGATCAAAGTCACTAGCGGCCAATCCTGAAATAAAAGCTTAGGGAAGGCAAGAAATAGGCATATAGGTAAGATCGAGTATAGTGTTGGAATCACTTGTATCATTCAATTCTATCTCAATTTCGAACAATAAACTTGATAATGTCAGAGTTCAAAACAACAACAAGAAGAAGTTAATTTTTCTAAATTTTACTATAATTTTGATGGCACTGATAAGAAGAGGAAGAAAATTATAATTAAACCCATGATACAGGTGCAGATAAACTTTGAGATGCAGGGAGTACTGAATCAATACTTTGTTAATTACAGGGACACAAATGTAATACAAAAGAATGGAAAATAACAAGGGAGGCTGCTGCCTTCCCCAGTTTGTAGAAGATCCGCCGTTGTAAGTCAAGATAACAAGTAGCCAAGGTCAATAAATTAACATGGAATAGAATCTTTGTTTATTTGTTGTTCAGACTAAGTGCAGGTAGGCGAGATTGATTATGTCGTCACCTCATGTTATTTATATATGCATTGAATTGGTTGCTGTTCGATCGGTTTAGATTCTAAAGTCTCTCTCTTTTGGACTCATATCGCCTCCCCTCCCAACTTTTTTTTTCTTTTTTCAACTTCCCAGAATGGTTATTGTAACTTTAATTCGTTTAATTTGCAACCACGCCTCGAAAATAGAAAAAATCTTGATGTAGGAAACTATTTCCCCAGAATAAATTCCCTGTTCTTGCAACTTTAATTTTGGGCTGTGAATTAAGTCTCTATTTTTTTCTTCAATACATTGCATCATAAATTAAATTATACTATAAAGTGTCTACGGAAGCTTTTATTTTTCCATATAAAATGTCTATACTATAATTTTACTCCTCCAAATTAAATTACGCAAGATCACTGAGAGCCCGATAACAGTTTCGTGCATGCTCGTAAATTATATGTTGGGGAGAGAGGGGATGAACATCAAGTGGGATTTCTTGAATTCACATGGACTCAAATAAACTCAGACCCGTCTTCTTCTTTTGTGGCCTTTATGGTTGTCGTCATCTTCTCCCTGACACCTTAATAGTACTAATTTTTAAGTAAAGTCCAAGATTAAAGGTTAAGAAAAAATATGAATAAAAGACAAACAAGAAAATTGGTATGTTTTCTCTCTTTTTTTAATACATGTTGTCTGACAAAATTCTCTAGTCACATGTTACTCAAATACAGAAGGGTTTACTGAGATCTAAATTTATGCAAAAAAACAAAAAACAAAAAGGAAAATTATTTTGAAAGCAAAAGCAGTACAAATCATTAGCTAGCATGATTTTCAAAACAGATGGGCAACCAATTTAACTACAGGAAGTGTGAAATCAAAGAAGAATTACAAGTGATTGAGAAAAGAATCGCTATTAATTTACCGGCAAGTGATTAATTTGTAATTTATTTTTGAAACAGTGTCAACGACTTGAATGATTGAATTGAGACAGTACTGTAAAAGACGCTAACACAAAAAGAGATGAGATGGAAGAAGAAATAAAGAATAGGGGGAAATATATTTGTATCCTTGGCACAAAATGTTTTATTATTAAAAAAATAAATAAATCGTGTCTCGTTCGATTACATCAAATTACTCAAGTTTCAAATCAAATTAACTTACTGAATAACAGCCAACGTGACGCCAAGTCTGAGTCACGTGATGCCCGATGCCTTAAAAAACAAGCTGCGGTGCTAAAATATCCCAGCATTGATTTTACAGCGGGAAGTGATCATCGAATAGAAAATGTGGTATGATCGGGTGACTCAGCATTCTACTGACACGACTTAACGAGCCTACTTGGCACCCTCTAAGGACAGGTGGTAAAAGGACAATGCATGGATATAGAATTCGGAACAGATACACAGGGATGACAATAGCTACAGCACGTTGGATTTCTTGATATTGATATTTTATTTATTATTCCAGAATAAAAATTTTATATATTTATAAGCTATTTATTAATGTTTGAAAATCTACCTACATATTTATTATCTATTACTATTTATTATTTAATAAAAAAATTAAATAATTAATTATTATTTATTTAATATATATATATATGTATAATATTAATATACATGTATATATATATGTATGTATTTTAAAAAAATAGAAATATTCTACAAATATATCTGTATGATATAAATATATATTTTAGGTTAGGTATGAGCGGCTTTCGAGGCCATATTTGATGATATTTATATTTTATTCATTATTTATCAAGTAAGGTAACTATAAAAAAATTACTCATTCATTCGAGCTGGATCAAGACAATATCCATCAAGTTTGAATTAAATTATAATTTCTACCCCTACAAAACATTATTTAAAAACCAAAACGTGTAGGTTGAACATTATGCGGCTAACATTGTTTAACCCTCACAAAAATATATTGATTTTGGTTTTTGAGATGGGCTTTTAATTTTTTTAGGGCATGAATATATATTTATCATGGTTTTCAAGGTGTTTTGAGTGAAAATTGGTTGAAAAACAGGTTTCTAGGTAAAAATAATATAAGTCTTGATTTTCTAGCCATCATAGTGGTTGAAATCTGGATAAATTAAATGACACGTCGTCTATTTTTTTTCAAAACAAATTTGGGGTGGACTCATCTCCCTAGTTATAATTACAAAAAAAAAAAAGATTCAATCGCACGGGTCTTCAAGTGGGCCTTAATAAAATGGGTTAGGTAGACTGGCCAGGCCCAGGAGCACCTGGCCTTTGCTTTTTTTTTCAAAAAAAATAATGTTTTTTTATATGGTTTTTTTTCTTTATTTTTTTATTCAAATGAATGCCCCTTCTTCTTTTTATTTTATTTGAAGTGTCTATTTTAAATGATGATTATTTTTTTGTTATATATTTAAATTTTAAAGAGTTTTTTTTATGATTTATTTATAATTTTTTTGTACAAATAAACTTTATTTTTAAAAATAAATAATTTTTTTTCCGATAATATTCTAACATACACAAACTTGCATAGTGTTTTTTTCTATTCAAATAATTTAAATTATACCTCTATTTCTTCATTTGCTTTACTAAAAAAATTATTTCAACAAATAAATTTATCAAACACAATTTAGAAAATATCTCGACTTGAAAGATTAAATATATTGCTCTATATTTATCTTTTAATTTTTTTTTTATTTTAAGTTATTATTTTGAGGTTTCTTTTTTATTTATTAACACACATAATTCTCAATTTATTTAATTATATATAAGCATTAATTTTTTTTTAACTACAAAAATATGTTGAAAAAAATTACATATATAATTTTTTTTATTTTAAAAAATATCTAACTTGCACTGAAACATACAAAATTAATATTGTTGTAAATACAACATCATCTGGCCGTAACGAATTAAAATAGCAATCATTTTAATTTAAGCCTCAACAGCACAACAATACTTCATGGAAACAGAAACTAGTATTATTTTGTGTTTTTCTAAACATTTTATTTGAGAATTGATAACATTAGATCTCAAAGGTAACACCAAAATATTTCAATATCACAGTTCTTCGTACTACCCCTGGCAAAATTGAAAGCGTAATCAAATCGATATTAATAACTTGGGGTACGTAGGGCACACAAAGTGTACAGTTGATAGATAAAATAATCGATACCCCCTTCGCGGGTTGAGACCCCCCCCCACTTGACCTCCAGTCGTCGAAGGAGACTTTTCGCAAGAGACCGTTCCAAGGACGTGTTTTGTAATGCATTGAAATTGTGATTTTTAAAAATTATTATTTTTTATATTTTAAAATGTTAATTTAAAAAATAAAAAAATATATATTATTTTAATATATTTTTAAAAAAATACTTTAAACGTCAATTTTTACCACACTTGGAAGCACCTATGCCATCCAATGACTAAGAATCAAAGATTCGGAGCCTCTGATACTTGCGAAAGCAGGTTTTAAGTGACCTGACAGACCACCATTGATTTCCTTTTTTAGTCTATGACATTCCTATCGGTCTTGCTGGCCATTAAACTTCGATGAAGCACGTACTGGATGCATCTTTGGTATGAACTCCTGGATGTCTATACCTTTAGATATTTCTGGGCAAAGGATAGTATCACAATATCGCCTAACCAGCCTAAGCAGAACAATATTTCTTTCGACAGCTACTGACTTAAGCGCATGCATGATAGTTCTCCGAAGAGGAGGACTTCGATGATTTCTAGGTCAAGTCACTGTAGAATCTTATGTTGTTGTCCGTGCAGGCTCGCCTACTCAATTTTAACCTAAATTTGGTGTAATTCTTTCTCAACCAATTAGGAATTAAATTTTTGTTTACTGATCCAATCCAGTCCAATAAAGACCTCGAAATTAATGAACATGTAAAGGATTTCTACCATGCCACTTATTCTTGTATTCAACTTCAACTCTGTGAATATAATATAGATAACTCCTCCTATTTAATTAATTATTTTAGCAGAGGGGTATATCGGGAAATATAAAATAAATTAAATATGGCAACTAATTAATTTCTTTTATAGGGTGATATTACGATTGAGAATAAAAATAATGTAATATATAATTAATGACGTAAGAAGAAGTAGTCATATATATTATTCACCGGAATTTTACATTTGGCAATTGTTAATTAGTTAAATAGTCTCGGCAAAGCCATCTCCATTGATAATTGCACATTACCTATATATGCAGCCCTCATTTGATTTTTTGACTCAGAAGACGTTAGGTCTGTGCCGGCCCTACTGTGTATTTACAAGTAAAACATCTATTTTGTTTGATTTAGGAGACGTTTGGCAATTATCATCCGAAATGCAATACAAAACGTACGAGTGTAAGAAAAAAAAGGAAGACCTGTTTCTTATTATCAACGGGAACCAGTTAACTAATCAAACTCGTTAGAAGTTGGATATATCTCTTGATAAATCAGAAATTAATCATGGAGACGTTATCTAATACTCTATGCCGACTAAACAGGGTCCACAAATTGGTTGCTTTCCAGACATGTTCGAAATAGACATGCATGGCTGAATTTTCAGACCTCTAATTAATGAATCCTCTCGTGCGTGCTCCAAGTATATGTTCCTACCAGCTTAGCCTTTCCTTGGCAAAATAAGAATCACTAATCCAAGGTTGTACAATACTTGGTGGTGGGTCTTGGCCCTCTTGGGTGTTTATTGAAATGGATTTGGATAAACGTTGCCTCGACCTTTTTCACTATTATTTATTTATTTATTAAGGTATAGTTTTTAAACTTGTTTTCGAGGAGCTGCTCCAGTTTATGTCCTTCTTTAACTAGGTCTTGGAAAGATTATTCATAAATGGATTTGTGTATTATTTCCGTAAAATGATAAATTGAAGAGTAAATATTCCACTCGTAAACCGAACCAAGTCTGAAGGGTAACCTATGTGATCAGTATTTCGGTGCCCTTCCATTTATGTGCGCAAAAATGAGATATGAGATACTCTACTATTAATGGCTGGACGATGCCAAACAATTAGGTATTCGCCAACGGCCTTGTTTCCAGCGGAGATTCTACTGGATAGAGGGAGGTGCAAAGTTGGCCAGCCCTCAAGTAAGAGATTCGCTATTTGAAGGAAATTGCCGTTTAAAGTTTAAACCAGTCTGCTTGACCATTTGTTGAAGAGGGTCTGATCATATGACGCAAAAACCTGTTTATTTCTCTTTTATGTTTTTGCTGTCAGTTACATTCGATGAAGAGCTTGTAATCACGTTTTGGATTAGAGAAATTAGGTTTCAGTTTTATTTCTAGAGTAGTAATTAATTCTCTTTCCGCTACTACACCAAGAATTACTCAGAATTACAGATGCCTTCAGCCGCCCACCTAAGCAAATTATCAAGAATAATCAGAATTAGTAATTGAATGGTCTCAATCAGTTTGTCCAGATTCCTCTCCGATGCAAAGACAAGGACTATGCACAGCTCAATACATCCGTATCGCTGTAAGATTACCCCCCCCCCCCCAGTAAATAACAAAAAAATCGGAAACCATACTTCTTGCAGTAAGAAAAATAGTCGAGGAGGTGCAATTCTTCGTGCTTTTAGAAAACACGCCGAGACATTGGACTCACAGAGATGTCCATATCTTATCAAAGTTCCAATCAAATCTCAGAAAGGAATAATCGGACATTTCGCTAGAAAATCTCCCCCACATTTTCCATCGTCCAACAAATATCTTCGGATTTCTTTAAAGACAACAAAGAAAAACCTTGATGGAAGATAATTGACTTCGAGTAAATTATGAAAAATTTCCATACCAAAGTCATTAATGTTATTTTTAGTTGTAGCTTAAGAAGAATCTTCAATCTTAGTTTTAGATAAAAACAAATTATTATTCGGAACAAAGATAAACATCAAGATTTGTGCACAAATACCACTACATCGTGCATAAAATTAGAAGCGAATGCAAAAATCATTATTTATTTGTCAACAATTCCATGTGATTCAAAACAAATTTATTAGCTAGTTAATTACTAAAAGTTACCGATATACCTGCACGGCTGTATATTGGTATATGAATTGGTTCTCTAGTAAAAAGGCTTCTCTTATCTCGAAGTCTACGCGGAGTTCAGGTAGGCAAATTAAAGCTGTTCCGAGCATGTTGACTGTTTTCTAAGGGAAAAAACTGACAGTAATTAATTAGCTATGAGTTCCATCCAAGTAACTAAGTTTTGTCAATGATTGAGAAGCATACAACGTTAATAAGGATCCAACTAAGATACAAGACGAATAGAATCTCGACACATCTGAGTTGAGAAGTAAACAAAGATGAGAAGTTGTGTGTGTTGTTTTTATTACAGCGAGGGAGGCAAAGAGACACTGTTTGTGTGGGGCTGAGATTCCTAAAACAAGCATGGTGGCGTCATAAAATAAATGAAAAAGTTCATTGCTGAGAAACCGCATTTATATCAGACACGCACACATCTCTCTTCCCTAACCCTTTCCTAATTTCCCTGTCCTCTCCTCTCCTCTCTCTCTTCGCCTATATTCTCTCTCTTTCAGGCGATCCTGAACTGGAACCTTAACAGACCACCGTTTCCTGGCAAGTTCTTGTATACCTTTTGTTTTGTTTCAGTTTGTTTACCTGTTAATCAGTAATGTTTCTAGTACTTATTGAGCTATAAAGGTAGTGACTTTATCTGTTTGGCCTGTGATGTTTTTTTCCTTTCTGTATGAGTAATTTAAGGGCTGGTTTTTGTTTTTGGGTTTTGAGGTTACAAGAGCTGTAATTGAGGGGTTAAGGCCATGTAGGTGACTCTTTTTGGATCCATGGATGTGCTTGGGATTTCTTGGGCACAGAGAGGATGACTAGGACTGAGTTTTGGGGGATTAATTTTAGTGGGAATTTAAGTTGAAGCATTTTCTGATTTCATTTCTGTTCTTTTCTTTGCTGGGTTAATTCTTGTGCAACTTGTGTATCTTTATTTGGTTGAATTGGGTTCTTGGTGCTTTTGTTTTTTGTGGGGCTTTGATAACTTAAAAGAAATGGAGGCTAAAATGGGTGGGAAGTCTCGTCATTTGTATGGTCCGGTGCTGTCGGATTTAAAGGCAGTTGGGAAAAAGAGTTTGGAATGGGATTTGAACGACTGGAAATGGGATGGCGATCTTTTTACAGCTACTCCATTGAATTCTGTACCATCAGATTGCAGGAGTAGGCAGTTGTTCTCTACTGGGCCTGAACTTCCTGAGAAGGCAGGTTTATCGAACAGTTTATCTTCTTGTTCAGATGACAATGACAATCTGAGGGATGATAAAGGAAAGAGAGAATTGGAGAAGAGGAGGAGGGCTGTTTTTGTTGAAGATGAAGACTTGAATGATGAGGCTGGGTCTCTTAATTTGAAGCTAGGTGGGCAAGTCTACCCTATCATGAACGAAGATGCAAAGAGTGGAAAGAAGACAAAGGTTACCATGACGGCTTCAAATCGTGCAGTTTGTCAGGTGGAGGATTGTAGGGCTGATCTGAGCAATGCCAAGGATTATCACCGACGACATAAGGTTTGTGATGTGCATTCTAAGGCCAGTATGGCTTTGGTGGGGAATGTTATGCAAAGGTTTTGCCAGCAATGTAGCAGGTCAGTTTGGGTTACAGTTTCTTTTTTCAAAGAAACACTTTAGAATCTTGCCAACTTTTCTCATGATCATTATCGTGCCTTCTTTACATCCTAGGTTTTAAAAATCTATAGTGCATCATTGAATTTGATTGCATTAAACTCTCGTAGTTAATGTTTTACTGTCTAAATTTCGAGCATGAGCATATTATGTAAATATATATTTCTTTTTGACTCTCCAGTTAGACACAACACAGTTATATATGGGCAGGTTTCATGTTCTTCAAGAGTTTGATGAAGGGAAAAGAAGTTGTCGCAGGCGTTTGGCTGGCCATAACAAGCGGAGGAGGAAGACACATCCAGAAAATGTAGTCAACGAAGGTTCCTTGAATGATGAAAAGGGCAGCAGCTATCTGCTGATAAGTTTACTGAGGATTCTCTCCAATCTGCAATGTAAGTATTTCCCTTCATCAAGTTTGTTTACTCTGTTTCTTTACCCATGCTGGTGGGTAAGTTCTATCAATTAGATGCTGGAAATGGCCTACAAGGTCTTGATTGAGTCAAACTAACTACTCACAGAAAAATTGTTTATTATGCCAAAACTGTAAATATAACCCAAAAATCCTCCAACCTAGCTTGGGATGGCAGTGTTATTTCGTTGTTCATGTATAATTCATTGGGAAAGTGGGTGACAACTGTCTCTTTTTAATGGGTGATTGGGTGTGGGTGTGGGGGTGGTGGTGGTTGAAGTATATAGTTACAATCAATTATAGGAAAAGTTGTTTCGTAGGCTTAGTCTAAGTAGGCTTGATCAAACTTTGGTAAATACAATGGGAATGGATAATTTAGTTGACCCGGTTTACACAGACTGGTTCTAGCAACAATTACTTGAGTCAGAGGCATTCTATCATTCTATCATTTTACTTTTAGTGGAAAAATGGTATTGGTTAGAATTTCCATGATCACTAACTGGTCCTATTGTCATACAAGTGTCAAGATGTTAAAAATCTTCACGGTCTATCTTCTGTCTATGTTGGTTGGTTCGAAAGAGAAATTATTAGGCAATTTCTGTGTTTTGCTCCCTTACTCACATAAAAAATCCACGACAAAAACAATCAATGATTCCCACTTTTATGTGAGTGAAGGAGCAACACACTAAGAGCACCTAATAATCATTTATAAAAGAGAAACACGAGTGCTTTTTTTCTTCAGAATAAGATTTCAGGTGGGAATATAATTATATTGTGCTCTTCAACAAAAAAATGTAAATGTATTTTCTTGCAGACATTAGCTTTGAGGCATTTATTATGGCTAATACTTTTGTCAAGCATGGGATTTTTTTCGAAGCGTAAAAATCAATCAATGTAGGTGCGAAGAGGGTACCACCTATTTATGAAGTGATAGAAAAAAACCATTTAATCAGTGCAATTGGTTAATGCCCTGCATGGGGTGGGGGTCAAAGCTTTTTTGTCATGATGAAGTGGAGGAAAAAATGTTTCATAGACTCGGTCTATGTATGCTTGACCAATCAAGTTAGTCAGTGCAATTGATCCACCATCAGAGTTGGTTAATGCAGGGCTTACATGATTTGATTGATCTGGTTTACATAGACTAAGTCTATGCCACAGTTGAACTTGCTAGTGTTATGAACTTCCCTAACGTGACTGATTTTCTTTCTCCAGAAGTAATTGTGAGGGTAATATATCTCAGTAAACAAATTTCAATATAATCAGCCGAGTTCTATTTGAGTTTTCATTCCCTTTTCTTTTGGTGTCATCATTGTCAAATTCTCTTTCTTTTGATTCTACGGACTCTGACTTCTTAAATTGCAGCAAATAACTCTGATCAAACCAAGGATCAGGATCTGCTTTCTCATCTATTGAGGAGCCTGGCCAATCTTGCTGGTACAACTAATGGAAGGAGCCTATCTGGATTACTGCAAGGATCTCCAGGTTTGGTGAATGCCGGAGCAACTGTTGGGAATCTTGAAAAAGTGCAAGATGAGCTTACAAATGGTCCTGAATCTGCCAGGCCTTCTAGTTCAGCTTCTAAGAAAGATGATTGCATTAATTCTCAGGATCTTCTAAGGCCTTTGGGTCAATGTGGGACTGTACCTGTTCCTGATTTGGTACAGAAAAGAATATTGGATAATGACGTACAAGGTGGACTTCAAGCTCATTCTGGTCCACAGTCTATACCATTGTTCCTGTCAAGAAACAAACTCCCAGCCAAACCAAATGAACCAGAGGCTACTGTTGGAAGGATCAAGTTGAATAACTTTGACTTGAATAATGTTTATGATAATTCTCAAGACTACGTAGAGAACCTAGATAGGTCTCATGCCCCTGTAAGTACAGGTATGGGCTCTTTCAATTGCCCTTTATGGGTACGGTCAGACTCACACAAGACAAACCTGCCTCATATGAGTGGGTACTTTGATTCAACTCCTAGCCAGTCGCCATCTAGTTCTAGTGGAGAGGCTCAGGTGTGATTTTCTCATCCTTTTATTATGTTTCGGGCTTATGGCTTACCAGCCCAATAGTTTCCGGTGCAGTGCTCGTGCACATTCTATTTCCCTTGACTGTTCTCTCTTACTATTTTTCAGGGTCGTACAGACAGAATCGTTTTTAAACTCTTCGGGAAAGACCCAAATGATTTCCCCGTTGCTCTGCGAACACAAGTATTTTCTGAACTGCTATTTAGGTGGAATTCCTGTTTGAATTTTTTTTTTCCCCTAAACATTCTAATACTATAAATTGTGGTACAACTCCAGATCCTTCAATGGCTATCTCACAGTCCCACTGACATTGAGAGCTATATAAGGCCCGGATGTATTATATTAACAATATATCTTTGCCTCGAAAAAACAAAATGGGAGGAGGTATGCATTATGCTTACTCAGAAATTTTCATAACTTAATACTTACTGAAGAAAGGAATTATTGATTTAATTAATCATCACTGGTACACACAGGTTTGTCTTGATCTGGGAGCAAGTTTGAGTAGGCTTCTTGATACATTTAGGGACTCTTTTTGGCAAACAGGATGGGTGTATGTTAGGGCGCAGAATAGTGTATCCTTTATTCATAATGGTTGGTTCACCCTCTCTCTTGTGAGCACATGTGCAGATGTTTATGCTTCACACATATTCATGAGAAAAAAATAGCAGGATTTTGACTGGCTGTATCTTTGCTGCAGGTAGAGTTGTTTTGGACACACCTTTACCTATAAAGAGCAATAAGAATTGCAGGATATCTAGCATTACACCAATTGCTGTCTCTTTGTCTGAGAGAACTCAATTTGTAGTCAGGGGCTTTAACATTGTTCGGCCCGTGACAAGGTTATTTTTATGTTCTCTGTTTGTTAACATTTTATTGACTTTCTATGAGAATTTGGAAATCAATTTGTTGACCTTGACCATCTATGGAAAGTGGGAAGAGCAAATCTCAAGGCTGTTTGAAGAAAATTTTGAAACTAATAGAGATAACTGTGAATTGAATCATACTACCTTCCATTTCCAGGGTACTTTGTGCTGTTGAAGGAAAATATCTGGTCCAGGAAACTTGTTATGACTTGATGGATGGTGCTGCTACAATGAATGAGCATGGAAAACCCCAGTGCTTGAACTTTCAGTGTTCTGTACCAAATTTTGTTGGAAGAGGCTTTATTGAGGTGCTATCATCTGCCCCTTCTCTCTCATGATGTTTTTGTCTTGTTTTAGTTTTGCAACATGAATGGTTCTCTATTAAAGTTCTTTGATCATGTTTTTTGAACATTTTCTCATGCTTATATTGTCGTACAGAAACTTCTTTGCTTCAGTTCTTGAAGTCTGTGGCATACTTTGGTCCCAATTTGTACGATTTCATGGTCTGCAATAGGGTGAAAGCTTGAGATGTGCCTGTCAACATATTTTATAGCTTTTGGTTGCCAAACATGTATCAATTATGAAATCCAGGATATGAGAGGCTGTTTTCCTTGGTATTAGTGACTTGGAACCTTTCTGTTATTGACCTAGAGTCCCTCAGCCACTTCTCTCAGAAGGAAAGCGGATTCCTTATTTGTAACTAGCATAATCCGTTTGTGTGTGTGTGAAATATTATTAATATACAAGAAAACTTGTCCAGCAGACTCTTTTACTGTCCTAAAATAAGGTGTTGGAGCCATAATTATATCTGGAAAAAACTATCCACTTAGGGCTCATTTGAAAAGGGCTCAAACATACGCAACAGGAAAACTAGAGATAAGATATGTGATTTTCTCTCATGCTTGAATGTGCATTTTGTACAGCTATTTTGAGGATTTTGGTTATTTGTATCTGTCAGATTGAAGACCATAGTCTAAGCAGCAGCTTTTTCCCCTTCATTGTTGCTGAGCCGGAAGTATGTTCAGAGATACGAACGCTGGAGGATGCAATTCAGGTGGCCGAGACTACTACTGATATTCATGCACTAGCTGAGACAATGGAAATCAAGAATCAATCATTGGACTTCATACATGAAATGGGTTGGCTTCTACATAGAAGTCACTTGAAGTTTAGATTGGGCCAGTTGGATCCCTTCCCTTTCAAACGCTTTGAATGGCTTGTACAATTCTCCATGGACCGTGATTGGTGTGCTGTGGTGAGAAAACTCTTGGCCATCATGATTGATGGAACAGTAGATGCTGGAGAGCATTCCTCCATTGAGCTCGCGCTGTTTAATATGGGTCTTCTCCACAGAGCTGTGCAAAGAAATTGCAGGCCCATGGTGGAACTACTATTAAGATACACCCCAGATAAACAATTGGGTGGACCAGGCACTCAGCAGAATCAACTGGCTGATGAGCACAACAGCAGATTCATGTTTAAGCCTGATGTTGCTGGGCCAGCTGGTTTGACTCCTCTTCACGTTGCAGCTTGTAGGGATGGTGCTGAGAATGTGCTGGATGCCTTGACTGATGATCCTGGATTGGTATCTATTTATCTTTCTGATATCTTCTTCCAAATATTTTAATGGATAGCACCTTATAATTGATTATGCTAAAACAATTGAGTCATCTTCACTCATGATATGTTTGGCAAGCATTGGAAATCATCTCTGAACATGCTTATTTTGTAGATGATCTGGGCTATGAGTTGCACAATTATTCCATTTCTGATCAATGGCCTAACAATCCTATCTCTCATAATATTGTCAGGATTTTACTTAAAAAATTAGGCGAGTAACTTGTATATTTGAATGAAAAGTATTGCATCACATCCCATCCCCTTCTAAGTTCATTTTCCTGATATCCGTGTACCTCGTGCAGGTGGGAATTGATGCATGGAAGAGAACTCGTGACAACACAGGTTTGACTCCTTATGATTATGCATGTCTACGAGGTCATTACTCTTACATTCATCTAATCCAGAGGAAAATCAATAAGAAATCAGAAAGTGGGCATGTGGTGCTTGACATCCCTAGTTCCCTTGCGGATTACAATTCCAAGCAAAAAGATGGGCATAAATTACCAAAATTTGCCGTCTTGCATACCGAGAAGATCGAAATGAAAGCCATGCAGCAGCACTTGAAGATTTGGGAGCGGAAGCTGGTTTATGGTGCAGCAAGAACATCTCTTGTCTACCGGCCAGCAATGCTCTCAATGGTGGCCATTGCAGCCGTCTGTGTGTGTGTAGCTCTGCTCTTCAAGAGCTCTCCTGAAGTTCTTTACGTGTTCCAGCCTTTCAGATGGGAAAAGCTGAAGTATGGATCAAGCTAAGCTTGATCTACTTGTTGGTATTGCTGGCACTAGGTCTATTATTATTTCTTTCTTCTTTTTTCTTCCCTTTTTCTCCATAAGAAAAAAAAAAACACCTGATGACGTGTATGAATTTAGATTCGAGTGGACAATATAATGTATACGTAATAATAAATTAATAATAATTGTTAAGACGGCTTTTTTATTGTTTCGTTTGCTATGCTACCTCTCCCTTAGAGTTGTGTATGAGATTGTTAGGGTGTGTTTGAAATTGTAGTAGATGTAGTAGTTTAAAGTATATTTTATTTAAAAATATATTAAAATAATTTTTTTTATTTTTTTAAAATCATTTTTAAAATTAACTTATGAAAACAATTTAAAAATATATATTTATTTTTGTTCCCAAACATTTTATTAGCCGCATTGTCAAACGGCTTCATTTTTTTTTCAACCGGCTTCATTTTTTTTTCTTTTAACATTATATTATAAAAATTATGGCTACCATTTTTTTTTAATTTTTTAATGTATTAATGTTTGTGCAAAATATTTTAACATTAAAATTAAAGAAATTTTTTTTTGTAAAATTGAGTTCTTGTTTATTATTATTATAAAAAAATTGAATAAAGTGCCGATGGTATGGTAGGGGTTCAAACATTGGGTCCCTGGAAAATAGATTTCTTGTTTATTATTATAAAGAAATGTCATGAAGGATTGCAATTTGACAAAATTATTCAATCTCATCCCTTCTGTCATTGGTATGCTACGAGATGCACGTGTGTTTGGAGTCTATACATGTGCTGTGCTAGGCACTGAGTATTCCTAGTATTTTTTTTTTAAAAAAAATATATAGATTATTATACCAATCTTTCAAGATTAATTTTGTATATCTATTTGACATTTTACATTATTTTAATTTTGTATATTCCACTACATAATTTTAGTTTAGTTTAAGAAGATATTTAAGAGTGTGGTAAAAGTTGGTTTTTATTTTTAAAATGTTTTTATTTGTAAATATATAAAAGTAATATTTTTTTATTTTTAATATTAATATATTAAAACAATTTCAAGAACAAAATTTAAAAAAATTAACTTTTTTTTAAAAAAATCCTTGACCCCACAGGGGACCAACATGTACCTGTCCAATTTGAGTTTGACTAATGATATGATGTTATCTTTCTGATAAATAAATAAAAATAAAAGAAAAGGAAAAATCTTGTTTTCAAGCACGATAGCCAGCTAAAAGCCTAAACAAGAAGTAGCGAAGGAAGATATTATTGTCTCCGCTGCTGCATCCGTCGTCCAGCCTCTCATCTCAAGTCCCAGCACAGACTGTAAGAGAAGAGTCCCGAGAAACAAAACTCCACAATGTCTCTCTCCTTCTCATCTTCTCTCCTCCCCTCCCCTCCCCCTCTTCCTCTTCCTCAAAACAAAAACAAAACCCAACAACTGAAACAAAACCAGAACCCTCTTCACCCTCACAAACTCCTTCTTCGATGTGCATTTTCTTCTTCTGCTACTGCGCCACCTTCTTCAACCTTTCCTAAAAAGAAGCATTGGAAACAAGGCGAATTCCCTGGATTTACCGACGCTTCACGTCCCAGGAGAACTGCAATAAAAAACATCAAGAAGAAATTAGACCGTAAGAACAAAGCCAAGGCTTGGGTCAACACTGTAGCTGAAGCTTTAACTGATTGCGTCCTCAAGAAACAATGGCTCCAAGCAATTCAGGTTACTTACTAACTCTCATCTTTCACTAATTTTACTTCAAAATCACCAATTGGGGTTCTCTTGTTTTGTCTTTAATTATGTTGTAATTAGCAACCAAACCCATTATTTTGCTTAAAGTTTGGGTCTTTATTTGTTTGAGGATGTTGAGGGAACCCTTTTACCTGCATGAAACCAATTTTACTTGAAAATTAAGAACTTGGTATCTTGTCTTGTGTTTAATTATGTTGTGATTGGCGACCAAACCAATATTTTTTTTCGTAAATTTTGGATCTTTAGGTGTTTGAGATGCTAAAGGAGCAACCATTTTATCAACCAAAAGAAGCTACCTACATGAAACTCTTGGTTCTATTGGGGAGATGCGGTCAGCCTCAACGTGCCCATCAACTTTTCGATGAAATGGTCGAAGAAGGAATAGAACCCACAGCTGAACTTTACACTGCATTGCTGGCAGCTTATTGTCGAAACAATCTTATCGATGAGGGTTTCTCAATTATTAACCAGATGAAGTCTCTCCCTCGTTGCCAGCCTGATGTTTATACTTATAGTACTTTACTTAAAGCTTGTGTTGATGCTTCAAGATTTGAGTTAATTGACACTTTGTATCAAGAAATGGATGAAAGATTGATAAGTCCAAACACAGTCACGCAGAATGTAGTTTTGAGCGGATATGGGAGGGTGGGGATGTATGACCAGATGGAGAGAGTGCTATCCGAGATGTTAGAGAGTGCAGCATGTAAACCTGATGTTTGGACTATGAATATAATTCTTAGTGTGTTCGGTAATGAGGGCCAGATTGATTTGATGGAGAGATGGTATGAGAAATTTCGAAATTTTGGAATCGAGCCGGAAACTCGCACTTTTAATATTTTGATCGGTGCATATGGGAAGAAACGAATGTATGATAAGATGTCATCTGTGATGGAATACATGCGCAAGGTTCAGTTTCCATGGACGACCTCTACTTACAATAATGTTATTGAGGCTTTTGCGGACGTGGGGGATGCAAAAAACATGGAGTACGCATTTGATCAGATGCGAGCGGAGAGTATGAAAGCAGATACGAAGACATTTTGTTGCCTTATTAATGGATATGCCAATGCGGGTCTCTTCCATAAAGTCATTAGCAGTGTTCAGTTGGCTGCGAAGTTTGAGATACCAGAGAATACATCATTCTTTAATGCAGTAATATCTGCATGTGCAAAGGCAGATGATTTGATGGAGATGGAAAGAGTCTTTAAGCGGATGAAAGATAAGCAATGCCCACCAGATTCCAGAACCTATTCTATCATGGTTGAGGCATATAGAAAGGAAGGTATGAATGACAAGATCTACTATTTGGAGCAGGAGAAACAGGAGATGATTGGCAATGGTACTCTCAAGTGATTAGATCATCAGGCGGGGCATGTGGTTGATTTCTGACAAGAACAACTGCTACTTCTCACCTTACAGTAATGCCAAATTTTCTTTGGGGAGTGGCTGGAATGTTTTGCTCAGGCAGTTCTGTTCCTGGTTTCTTGGACAATCAAAGCTCTTGTTAGCTGGAAGGAGATAGCATTTGTTACCCCTTGGACTGCAACAAACTCTTGTAAATTGCTTCTGCAATGCTGTAAGCATAATTAAGATGTCCGGTATTGATGTGATTAGTTTGATTAGTGTTTCTGTGCAAGCTTTAGGATATCATTTAGGTCTCGATTGTTTGATGATGAAAAATAGTTTGATGAAAATTATTTTTAAAATTTTTTTGTTTGTTTAAAATTAGAAAAGTTGGTCAATAAAAACACTTTTCAGTAAAAAAAAAATTTAACTTGGTTTTTATAAAAGGGTTTTTATTTTATTTTGGACGAAAAATATTTTGTAGAAGTTGTGAAAAATTTAGAAATATCATATTATTTGCTGATTATATCAAATTTGGTTCTCAAATTTTTAATTGTTATATATATATATATATATTGAATATTTTTTTTCAATTTCATCCTTTAAAATTTAATTTTTATTATTTTTTCTTTTATTATTTTTAATTGAAATTTTTTATTTATCAAATTTGATTTTTATTTTTTTAATTGTTATTTATTTTATTTGAAATAATTTATGAAATTATAATTATTATTATTTTAATTTCATCATCTTTTAATTTTTTATTTGTTAGATTTGATCTTTATTATTTTATTTATTATTTATTTTATTTAAGAAGAGTTATGAAATTATATTTTTCTTCAATTTCAATCTCATTCAAATTTTTAATTTGTAAAATTTGTTTCTTGTTATTTTAATAAACTAGAAAAAAATAAAATATTAAGAAGATATTTTCCATGACATAACCAAACACTAGAAAGTGTTTTTCAATTTATTTTTATGATACTAATAAACATTTGAAAAAAAAATTATTTTCTTGAAATTTACTTTTTTAAAAAATTGTTTTCTGAAAATTTTTCCAGCATTAAATACTATAATTATTTTTTCACCCTTTTCTTTCTTGTTTTCCAGTAACTCTTGTTTTAGGAAGGTAAATATACGGATAGAACTGCTGACGAGAAAAATGCAGTACAACTACAGGTAGGATGGCCTGCGTTTGGAAGTGCTCACAGAAGGCACATTGGATATGTGCTTCTGTCAGTGCTGCACACCGGGCTGGGTGTCTGTTGGCTATGGTGGTTCTATTTGGACCCATGATTTGAACTGTATTCGCTTTATTTAGGCTTAGATTCCACTTTGTTTCGGGCAAGAACAGAGGTAAAACGGGGACGAAGGGGGAATATAATATCATACCACCAAAACAGAAGGCATACTATTTGGGCCATTAGGCTTAGCCCCCCTCTTTGTCTCCAAACACAAGCAGAGAAAAAGAATGGGGCGGGCGGGTGGGTGTCATCCCCACACCAAAACAAAAGCCTCATTGCTGGGGCTCTTTCAAAGATGAGCCGAGTTTTCTCATGGTGACGGGATCATGCGTAGATTTCTACATAAAACAAAAATAACAAATGAATTACATTGAAAAGACCGTTCACTTATAGTTTGTAGACCTCACCTGGTTTAAAGACTGGGTTTTGAGTTTTGGGTTTTGATTGAGTTGTTTGGGTTAATAAAAAAAAATTAACGGGTTGCAATTAAGTTTTTAACCAGGTCTTGCCGGGCCACACCAGAATTTCCTTCCCCTGTTTTTCCTTCAATCCGGCCCGATTCTAGTCTCGGGTCGGATCGGGTTTTAAAATTATGATGCTGAAATGTAAAAACATCAATTCATTATTATAATCAACGTTAAACTCTCTATAGCCCTACAGTAAAGTAAATTTCTCATGCAGTGTGTATTTGTGTGGTAATTTTTTTCAGTTCTGCCTGGTTAGTTGACGATCTGAGGTCAATGCATTGTATAACTATATACAACGTCCAGGAGTCGCTACTATTTTATTACTCTCTTGTTCCTAAGAACTTCGCCGAATCAGTACCGTCTAGCACTAATCAATCATATGGCGTGAGCTTATACGTAATCCATAAGCAGTTGACAAGCAAGGAATTTCTCCTCTACAGCACAATCCCTTTTTGTTTTTCTACTACATACCAGAGCTAAGTCATTACAAAATAATATGAAATCACAGCACCGTGAGTTATTACACAAAAAAAAATTCTTACATCCAATATATATATTTTAAATAAAGAAAGTCAATGACATTTGATGGTGTCCAAAAAAAAATACAAGTAGTTTGGCCAAGGTTCATGTTTTGCAATGACATTTGATGAAGTAATGGAATGCGTCATAGATTCATGTTGATGAATCTTTGCTGTCACTAACCAAATTCTAGATCTATGACCGGTAATGCAAGAGCAAAGTTATAAAAACACTTCACCTGCATTAAATCTCATAATATACTTATTATAGATTAAATTATATAAAATATACAGTATTTCGTAAACTTTCAAATATTATTTAGAATCTATAAAAAAAAATAATATTTCATAATATTTGTTACGGTTTTAAAATCCAATTTTTAACTAAAACAGTGTAATAATGAAGCACTCTAAAACATTAAAACAAGACTAAAAAAAAAGCCTCGCTGAAACAAATAAGGTATATCAACAAGAAAGTAGCAGGAACTCTCCACCAAATATGAACCTGCTAATATAAACTAAGAACTTAAAAATAATATTAAAATGAAAGGATAAGTTCAACCAACTTGTGAGGGAATAACATTTAATATATACCATAGATATTTATATGTTATAGGCCATAAATTTTAATGCAATAGAAGTACAAAAATTGAAACAAACATATACATACATATTAAGTATAATAGTATATGATAGTGAAATACAAGTCAGGTAATAGATAAAAAAAAACAAGGTCTATGACTTTGATAATTGTTGGAGAATCAGTCGTCACATGTCAATAACTCTTTCACTAGTTAGATATACAAACTATTATGTGCACATAAACTAACTACTCTACGTTAGTATGAAGTTTCTGACAAGTATTCCGATATCAAGATATAATAGATATTTGTATAATTATCAAAGCAAATGAATATCATATTGAATAGAATTTAATTTAACATAATGCGAATGTGATTTTAAGAATAGATGAGTACTTAAAAAATAAAACAACAACATATATAATTATTCAAGAAATAATCAGTTGTACTCATCATCTAATAAACATGTATAAATTATTTATATTACATGCATATTAAAAATTATTTCATTAACTTGAAAAATGGAGCAAAAGACAAATAGATGTAGAACTAGAGATTACTAAGGATTGCTAGTAGGAACGTCAACATAACCTATAACAGATACGAAAAAACAACACAAGACAGATAACATAAAAGATTACAACTCTAAGATTTGAAACCAAAATGTAAATATAAAACTTAAATAGATCCACATGATTGATCAATCCTGAACATGTCCTAAGCTAACTAAACTTAAAAAAATTGATCGAACCCCACTTCTCGGTCAATCGATTATCGGTCGACTGCCACCAGAAGCCAACTGGTCGGCCGTTCCAGACCAACCAGCCACCAGCAACTTCAAGCCAACCGGTCAACTGGGATTCTAGAATCTCGATCCACTAGTTTCAACAAAATCCTATAGATCCCTAAAACCTAAAATTACAGTCCACAATCAAGTTGTTTTAAGTTAGAATTAACTTTCTAAACATCAATTACACCTCCTAAATCATCCATATATCAAATTAATATATTAACTATCATGTAAACCCTAAAATATTTTTTTAATCCATCAACCATCAAATCCCATTAAAAAAACTACAGAAAAAAGAAACCATGATACTTCTTCAAACTTTTTTAAAAGCCAAAAGCTGTTTCTGCTTTTATCCAGGATTACTTTGGGCACCATCATAGCTTTTTGAGTGTTGTTGGTGATGTCCTAATCATCTTTCCCATTGTCACTGCTTCTCTTTTTGCTTATTCTATTGGAAGACTGAACTTTCAGAGAAGGTAGATTCTGTATCTTGTATTTTTTTTCTTATCGAAGGTTGATTTCTGTGTAGGTGAATCTGTTGTTGTATCATTAATATTAATTAACTATCCTATGCCGTTTCTTTTATATGCAGGGGTACACTATTATTTTTTTCAGTCGTGTACTTTAGATACTGTTGAGGGTTTTTTTTTTAATTTTTTCCGTTAAAGATTAATAAAAAATGATAATACAAACACTAGCTTCTAAAGAAGCTAACACCAGCAGCATCGCCAGCAAGAGCACACTACATTAAAGGAGGAGGATGATCCCCCTGAATATAACAATTTGTCGCCGGCAATGTTGTTGTTGTTGGCTTCTAGAATATAAATTAATATCTTCATTTTTTTTTCTTCCTATTCTTGTATCCTTGGCCAGGTTTGCGATTTGATGATCTTATGCCAATCTCATTAATGAATTTGCTCCACGAAAAGAAATAAAAATTAAACATAATCAAGATTAGGCAACCGAAACACACATAATACTAACCTACCTTCTCACATGATTGTTCAATTATATTCACATATATATACTTTTTAATAGGTTGATTGTAAGTAACCACGCATTTTACAAAAATAAAAAAAATAAAAAAAATCTTAAGTTCAAGCAAAATAGAAAATAATGAGACGGCAAAAAACAATAATATTTGTTGTACAACGCCTGTTTGCTTGTTAAAGTGCTTTTCACGTAGAAATATATCAAAATAATATTTTTTTTATTTTTTAAAAATTATTTTTGATATTATCGCATCAAAATGATCTAAAAACACCAAAAATATATTAATTTAAAGTAAAGAAAAAAATAAAAAGTTTCAATTTTTTTCAAATGCGTTTTTGAAACGCAAAAACAAACAAGGTTAATTGAAAAAACAATAATTGCATATTTTCAACAAACAATAATTGCATTTTGATGTACTATATCAAAAATAATTTTTTAAAAATAAAAAATATTGTTTTAATGTATTTCTAAGTGAAAAACAACCATTACTATACCCAAAACACCCTTTCCTTGTTAGATGATGCTTTTGGTAGAATTTCACAGCACTAGAACTGTGTAATTTTATTTCTGTCAAAAAGAATTGTTTACCGCACTTCAATTTTTACTCATTAATCTGCATATTCCCAACACAAGCTTTCCCGAGTGATCAGAAAATCTTCCTTTCGTTACTTACGAGTTTCCGTTTATTAAAGCACATAAATAGTTAAATTACTATTATTATATTGTTTATTCGGCAAAATATTGATGCTGATAGATCATTATCACAAAGCATTGTTTCAGTAAACAATTTAATAGAACTATCAGTACGTACCTGGAGTATTCTTATTGGTAATTTTGTATATATTAATTATCGTGCTGACAAGAGAGGGATGTTTTCGACAATGATCCACCAGTCTCCGTTTCGATGCTTGCAGTTATCGTTGTTCGTCCCAACAGAAGTACAAAGTATAGAATCCCACGATGCAAGAATTGTGATTATTTTTTTAATTCCTTTTTACAATGATTTCAATTCTAAAGCTTACTTTACAAGACGATGATGGCAAATGTTCACATCCCATAGATTTGCTTTCTTGAAGAAAGACAACATTCGAATCTATCTCTGCAATGGCATAAACATTGTTTCATATATATATATATATATATATATCAATTACTAACGTATTAAACAAATTGAATCCGCCGTTTTGCATTTGTGATCTAACAACGTGATATGTTTTCAATTCGTCCTACACTCACAGCTTTGTAATTAATTAATTAAAGGCACTTCCGGCAGAATACTCGACTGTCGACTATGTTTGTGCTACCAGGCCTGCAGCATAAGACGTTCCGCTTAATCACATATTCTGTGTTTATAAATAGCATGGCGGCTATTTGCGTGCTGCAGCGTGAGTGTGTGTTGTCTTGCATTACTTGTAACCATACACTCACGCATACGTGTTGAGTATCTTGATTATTTATGTATAACTCAACAAGCTGAAGCATTCAAATTCAAATTTAACCAATAATGGCTCGGGTGGCATACTCTGATGAGACAGAGTCAAAGAAGATTGAGTCAGCCGAGCTTGGAGGAAGCATAAGAACCTCATTCAGAACTCACGAGCCTAGTTTTCATAGCCTTTCAACTGGGAATGCCAACCATCGTAGAAATGAAAATGAAGAAGACGCATCACAATGCTTGGCTACTATTGAGAGATTACCTTCTTTTGAACGGATTTCTACTGCTTTATCGGAGGAGAAAGATGGCACAAATGGAAAAGGAGATGCAATGGGGGAGAAAGTTGTTAATGTTGCCCAACTTCGAGCTCAAGAAGGGCATGTGTTCAATGAAAAGCTGATCAAGCACGTTGAAAATGATCATCTCCGATTGTTGCAGAAACTTAGGAAAAGAATTGACATGTAATTAACCATATCTTTACATGCTAGCTTATCCAAAAATATGCAGATAGTCTGAAAAACAATTGGAAACATTGCTGCATTAAGTAAACCGTGTAAAACGTACTTACTACTTGTGCCATTCCTTGTTGTATGCGCACGGCATATCGTTAACGCCTGCATGTTTAATGCGTGGTTATATATCTGTGGTATGATTGCATGTTTGTTGATAAAGACATTCACGAAATGGTTTGTTGATTTGGTTCTGCTTTGCTTTTCAGCGCCGGTATACAATTGCCCACCGTAGAAGTGAAATACAGAAATGTTTGTGTTGAAGCAGACTGCGAGGTAGTTCGTGGCAAACCTCTTCCCACTCTGTGGAGCACTGCTAAGAGCATTCTCTCTGTGAGTTCCTGTGTATGATGAGAATAAGTTGATATCAGTTTCTATCTGTAACAACAAATCAGATTTTTTTAAACTCTAAAAGTTGAAAAATTTATCTTGCTTTGATTGTCTCTTGAGCTGACAATAGAAAGCGAATATGACTCCATGGATGTTAAACATGTACGTCATTCAAACAATGTGAATCTATGCTATTGGCGTCTGGAAAATGGTAGAAATGAAACATTTTCAATTGGTTTCTCTTACATTTACAAACTGCTTAATCCTTGAATTATCTGTTTCTGAACAGGGGTTTGCCAATCTGTCACGTTCGAAACAAAGAACAAAGATAAGCATCATAAAAGATGTCAGCGGCATCATTAAGCCAGGAAGGTAGCCTTCAAATATGAAGAAGTTTTTTTTAACTAATCATTTAACACGTACGCTTGTACATCTTGTCTCGTTCCTGTTGACAAACCAAACCAACAAAGTGGTGACTAAACAAATCTCTGCTTTGATTCCGGCCTTTTTCCCTCTGAATCAGAGAAAAACACAAGATAGTGATAGCTAGCAGACTTACAAAGTTTCTCTCTTAAATCAGGGTCATGAGTTTATTTGGGAATGAATTCATATTTGTACGGAAACCAAATCAACTTGCTGGTTACTTACGAGGTGGCACATCTTGACATCTTGTACCTTCAGCTTTTCAGAAGATTATTGATCGGATTCCTATACTTTCTCTAGCATGCAACTTCTAGTATTCAGAGGAATATATCTGTGTGTTTATGTCAATCTACTTCATTTTCATGTTGAACAAGAAATAGGAATACAGAATCTGCTGATATATTTCAAGTTCACTCAGTTTATCTTCTTGCAGGATGACTTTACTGCTTGGCCCTCCAGGTTGTGGCAAAACCACTTTGTTGAAGGCTCTCTCTGGGAAACCTAGCAATTCTCTCAAGGTTTCTTAATGCTGCTTAATTACGCGAAAAACATTAAAAAAAAATTCCTTCATGGGATGAAAAGAACAAAGCTTCAGTATCCTAAGAGGTTTTTAGAAATCACTGAAAATTGGAATAGTACTTTCATTCTGTAAAGAAATTCAGCGTTTACAATGATGTAATTCAGCTGAGTTTTGTTTACCAAAATTTATTTTCACCGGGTATATGCACTAAATTCAAGATGATTCTGTTGATTCGTACTTAATTATATTTATCACATTGCTGCTTTGACTGCTACCTAAAACTTTCCTAGACTATCCATCCAGGTTACTGTTTTTGATGTTCTTATATAGGTTGCTGGGGAAATATCTTACAATGGTCACAGATTGGAAGAGTTTGTTCCTCAGAAAACCGCAGCTTATGTAAGCCAATATGATTTGCATATACCAGAGATGACAGTGAGGGAGACGGTTGATTTTTCAGCACGCTGTCAGGGCACAGGAAGCCAAGCTGGTAACAATTCTTTGGCAACACCAGTGCTGATTCTGATATCTAAATCACTCTCAAGTTAATTCTATTATTCTATTTCATTGTAAATATTAACTAAATTGTACTTGCACGGAAGAGATCTTGATGGAAATCAGTAGAAAGGAGAAGCAGGCAGGGATTCTCCCAGATACTGATTTGGATACATACATGAAGGTAACAGCCACAAAGAATGTCTAAGATTTTATTAGCCATATACACAAGGTTCACCTAGACGTAGCAGAAGTTTGTTTCTCAGAGTAGACATTTTGAGAGAGTTCAACATGAATGGCCATGTTTGATGATCTTACTCAAGGCTGACTATAGCTCTAATTTCAATGTGTTTTTCCTTCATGCTTATCTATGATAAAAGTTATGGTTGTGACAGTGAATGTTTTCCTCTTTTTGACAGGGAATATCAGAAGAAGGAGCGAAAATTACCCTTCAAACAGACTACATTTTGGAGGTTGTTTACTACATGTTTCCACTTACAAGGCTGAAGTTCTTATATCCTCCTTCCTTCTTATTGAAGTATGTTTTCTATAGTAATATTTTCCATGCTATTCACCTTTCAGGTTCTAGGACTTGATATTTGTGCCGACACAATGGTCGGGGATACTATGAGAAGAGGTATCTCAGGTGGACAGAAGAAAAGACTAAGTACAGGTACTGTGTGTTATGATGTATGAAACTGACTGCATACAAGTGTCAAGTGTTTTAGGTCGAATATGATTTAATTTGCTTCAATGAACTATTTGCTGGTTCTTTGTTACAGGAGAAATGGTTGTGGGTCCAATGAAAGCCCTATTCATGGATGAAATATCAAATGGCTTAGACAGTTCGACCACTTTCCAGATTGTGTCTTGTATGCAGCATTTGGCACATATTACCGATGCCGCTGTGTTGATTTCACTTCTTCAGCCAGCACCAGAGATCTTTGACCTCTTTGATGACATCATGTTGATGGCAGAAGGAATGGTTGTTTACCATGGCCCACGTTCTAGTGTTTGCAGATTCTTCGAGGACTCTGGGTTTAGGTGCCCTGAGAGAAAAGAAGTTGCAGACTTCCTTCAAGAGGTAAGTCTTTATGCTTCAGGTTTGTCTCTAATTATAACTATTACAAAAAAAAAAAAACCATCATTTAACAATTCAAATCTCTGCAGGTTATCTCTAGAAAAGATCAAAGGCAGTATTGGTACTGCACAGAACAACCTCACAGTTATGTTTCTGTAGAACAGTTTGTTAAGAAATTCAAAGAAAGCCAGCTTGGTCAGATACTAGATGAGGAGATCATGAAGCCATTTGATAAGTCTAATAGCCACAAGACTGCTTTATGCTTCAGAAAATACTCATTATCGAAATGGGAACTGTTCAAAGTTTGTAGTACGAGAGAATTTGTTCTCATGAAGAGGAATTCTTTCCTTTATGTTTTTAAATGTACACAGGTATATTCCTTGTAGGCAACACCTTTTCCTTTTATTATATACATTCTTCTTTGATGCAGTCCCTTCTTATCTGAAAGCATCTCTGGGTTCCCTGTCTACAGCTAGTGATCATTGCTTCAATAACAATGACTGTCTTCCTGCGCACAAGGATGGCTGTTGATGCGATCCATGCAAGTTATTACATGAGCGCTTTATTCTTTGCATTGACTATATTATTTTCTGATGGAATCCCAGAGTTGCATATGACTGTATCCCGACTTGCAGTTTTTTACAAGCAGAGAGAGTTATGCTTTTACCCTGCTTGGGCTTATGTTGTTCCCACAGCTATCCTTAAAGTTCCACTTTCTCTCGTGGAAGCATTTGTTTGGACAACTCTTACTTATTATGTTGTTGGTTACAGCCCAGAGTTTGGAAGGTAAGCCTCTGGCGAGGGGTTACAAATTTTCAGCAGATTGGATTTAAAGCGACTCGTTGATAAATATAGTGTAAGAGCTAGGGTATCACAGTCACGCATGTGAATCCAACTTAGATAACATCCTCGAGCTGTGCAAATAAGTTGTTAGCATCATTTCAGACACAATCAAATATGAGGAAAAAGTTATACTTTTGAAAGGAGAATATAAGCTAACCACTACGATAAATTGTAGGAAATGTTGTCATGGGATTCCAAGGATATATGACAGCCATTGTTGTTTCTGAGTTTCTGCGAAGAAGAACAAATAGGAACTTTGGATGCCATGATCTTAATTTTATATCGATTATTGGTTTTGTTTCTTAGGTTCTTCCGCCAGTTCCTTCTACTCTTTCTGGTACATTCAACATCAATATCCATGTTTCGCTTTGTCGCCTCCCTCTTCCAGACTATGGTTGCTTCAGTGACAGCTGGAGGACTCGCTTTATTGATTACTTTACTATTTGGTGGCTTTTTAATCCCAAAGCGTAAGATTTCCTTGCATCTCTGCTAATAATCCCGACATTAGAATTTGTTCAGAATATTTTGCTGAACTATTTGTTCTGTTGCAGCCTCTATGCCTGTGTGGTTGGGATGGGGATTTTGGATTTCTCCGTTGGCGTATGGTGAAATAGGCTTAAGTCTGAATGAGTTTCTTACTCCTAGGTGGGCAAAGGTAATCGACAAATTGAAAACTTGAAGTCATCCATTAGGTTTACACGTAGTAATCCGAGAAGGAAGCTTTTCGGAAATGGATCATACGATTTTCATATTGGGCCTAATGATCTCTATAGTCATTATCTTTATCAAATCTAGAGTTTGGGAGGGAAAATTTACCCCTCCTGCTGTACCATCTGGAAGAGAGATGGAAATTTTCGCTTAAACTGACTTGAAGTTTATAGTGCTAGCAGGGAATAATTTCTTAGCAATTATAAGCTCTTGCCTGGTTGATCATTATTTGGGAGACCCGGAAGGAGAGTGATAGTTCTTCCTATTATCTGCACTAGAAAAAAAGTTTAATCAGTCATCCATGCAGTGAAGTCATTCATTCTTTATTTCTATCCACAGACCGTGTCAGGTAACACAACCATACGACAGCAAACTCTGGAGAGCCGTGGATTGAACTTTCACGGTTATTTTTACTGGATATCAGTTGGAGCTTTAATTGGGTTGACAGTGCTCTTCAACGTTGGCTTTGCTTTGGCTTTAACCTTCTTGAAATGTAAGTTTATCTTTTATTTCTATTAGCAGGGTTCTTAAAAAACATGTTGATGCATCCATTCTAACAGCATACTTAACATTGGTACTCATTTAGCCCCAGGAAAATCTCGAGCTATTATTTCTTATGAAAGATACTATCAACAGCAAGGAAAACTAGATGATGGTGCTTCTTTTGACATAAACAACGACAAGAAGACCCTCACCTGTCCATGTCCTAAATCTAGTCCAGGAGATAAAAAGGGTGAGCACACTGTTTTCTAGTCCTTCCACTGATTTCAGGGTAGAAAAGATAATAAAAAAAAATCTTAAAAGTTTTTGCTTTGTAGTCTATTAATCTACATATTCCCTACAGTTTATAAAGCAGTGTCAACTGCCACCAATCGATTTTGCAGGAAGGATGGCTTTACCTTTTGAGCCCCTTTCTATGACATTTAAGGATGTGCGGTACTATGTTGATACTCCTTTGGTAATCAAGATGAATCTAGTTTTTCTTTGAATTCCGCATGATCATAAAATACGGGGAGCAACTTATGTCTTCAAACAAACGTCACTGTCTTTGTGTTAGGAAATGAGAAAACGTGGTTTCCGACAGAAGAAGCTCCAGCTTCTTTCAGACATTACTGGTGCATTCAGACCTGGTATTCTTACAGCATTAATGGGTGTTAGTGGAGCTGGGAAAACAACTCTTATGGATGTTCTTTCCGGGAGGAAAACTGGAGGCACTATTGAAGGAGAGATTAGAATTGGTGGGTACCCAAAGGTTCAGGATTCATTCGCTAGAGTATCAGGTTACTGCGAACAAACAGACATACATTCCCCCCAGATTACTGTAGAAGAATCTGTGATATATTCTGCTTGGTTGCGGCTTCCTCCTGAAATTGATACGAAAACTAAATATGTATGATACCCTCTTAAAAGCAAAAATTATAATTGATCCTGAACTTGATTGTGAAGACTGAATTGCGGTGAGGTATTCTTCTCCAACTTTTTGTTCTCTTTTTCAGGAATTTGTAAATCAAGTCCTTGAAACTATCGAGCTTGATGAAATCAAAGATTCTTTAGTAGGCATTCCCGGAATTAGTGGTTTATCAATTGAACAGCGTAAACGACTGACAGTAGCTGTGGAACTTGTTGCCAATCCATCCATCATATTCATGGATGAACCGACTTCAGGTTTGGATGCAAGAGCAGCTGCGATTGTTATGAGAGTAGTGAAGAACATAGTTGAAACAGGAAGAACTATTGTTTGCACTATCCACCAGCCAAGTATAGATATCTTCGAGGCATTTGATGAGGTGAAATAGTGATAATGTGCATATTTTATTTTCTTCTTGGAAATTGTTTTATACCACCTGATGCCAGATTATCTTCCATTGTACGAGGATAGCATTGACATGTAAAACTAGAATATAACATAATGAAGCTGGTTCTGTCAGGTTTTCTTTATATGCAAATCTGCAGATTGGATATAAATGCGTGTTATTGCTTAACATTTATCTATTTCAATGCAGTTGATTCTTATGAAAATTGGTGGACGCATAATATATTCTGGACCACTGGGTCAGCGGTCAAGCAAGGTCATTGAGTATTTTGAGGTTCGTTGTTTTACTATTCTTTTGTTTTTGATGCCATTCTCTTTCGGATGGAATGCTTCCGGTAATTGACAAACTTCAATTATCCAACCTTGATTGTACTTTCCTGACTTTCTTGAGTAGAATATTCCTGGAGTGCCTAAGATTAAGAACAGATACAATCCAGCAACATGGATGTTAGAGGTTTCTTCTAAAACTGCAGAGGCTGATCTTGGTGTTGATTTTGGTGAAGCTTATGAAGGGTCCACCCTATATGAGTAAGATCAATGAATGTGACGAGGTTTATCATCAAAATATTGGACTTCATGGTTTATGCTCTCTTCTTAGTTAAACTCCATCCTTAAGATTGTATAAAATTAATGTGGACCTACATGTGTGCTTGGAATTCCAAAAGAAGGTACATTTGTAAATTGAGTGACAGAAAGTCCCTTGCTCTTTTGACTGCAGGGAGAACAAAGAGTTGGTTAAGCAATTGAGCTCACCAACTCCTGGCTCAAAAGACTTGCATTTTCCTACCTGTTTTCCGCAGAATGGCTGGGAGCAACTCAAAGCATGCTTGTGGAAACAGCACTTGTCTTATTGGCGAAGTCCTTCGTATAATCTTTTGCGCATTGTCTTTATGTCCTTTGGAGCTCTCCTGTTTGGCCTACTGTTCTGGCAGCAAGGAAATAAAATGTAAGTCAATGCAAGCTTTTGATATTTAGTAGCAGGGTCTCTTTTCGGAAAAGAACATTGACATGGTAATTTATTCTCGATTTCGTAGAAACAACCAGCAAGACGTGTTCAGTATCGCTGGCTCGATGTACTCTATAATAATATTTTTCGGCATAAACAATTGTTCTCCAGTCCTAGCATTTGTTGCAAGAGAGCGGACTGTTTTCTACCGTGAAAGATTTGCAGGAATGTACTCTTCATGGGCCTATTCATTTGCACAGGTTTAGTTTCTTTGCAGCCAAGTTTGTCACCAGATTCTTGTTTCTAGTAATTCTTTTATGTACTTTATGAAGCAAACCTGACAAGTCACTGGATGTTCCTATTACATCACCAATTGAAGGAATAGTCTGGGTTTTAAAGTCGAGTTTTAGAAGAAAATGCTAGAATATCGGAATCTACATGTTCAAAATGGAAATTAGATTGTAATCCTTTTGTTTTCTTTTCATAATTTTGTTTAGGGGGGTTTTTCTTTTTCGTGCAGGTGCTGGTTGAGATTCCATACTTGCTCATTGAAGTGATTCTTTATGTGATCATCACATATCCTATGATTGGCTACTCCTTGTCTGCCTATAAGATATTGTGGTCTTTCTATAGCATGTTTTGTATGCTGCTGTTTTTCAACTACCTAGGAATGCTGCTCGTATCATTGACACCAAACATTCAAGTCGCCTCCAATTTAGCTGCGTTTGCGTACACAACGCTGAATTTCTTCTCCGGGTTTATCGTGCCGAAACCAGTAAGCTTTCAAAATATCAAACCCTCTGCCACGTTCGATTATTTCCAGTATTTTCAAGGGGAATACTGATATATACAGTCAAATTATTGATTAAGGTGGTCTTTTCTTCTTGCAGTACATCCCAAAGTGGTGGGTTTGGTTGTATTATATATGCCCCTCATCTTGGACATTAAATGCTATGCTCACCTCGCAGTATGGAGATGTGAACAAAGAAATATCAGTGTTTGGAGAGACGATGACTGTTGCTGATTTTGTCGGTGATTACTTTGGGTTTCACCACAACTTTTTGGGTGTTGTCGGTGTTGTGCTAATCATCTTTCCCATTATTACTGCATTTCTTTTTGCTTATTTCTTTGGAAGACTGAACTTCCAGAGAAGGTAGAATTTGTATCGATGTATCTGCTCATTTGAATAGCTCAATTTTTTTGGATAGAACTGTGATGTCATTTAAATGGTGACCGGAAAACTGTCAGACAACTTATTTCTCATTCAGAACCTATCAGAAAAGGGATCCTAAAGCTCCCGTTGAGTCTATCTCTACGTACCAAGAAGGCATTCACTCAGGCTTGGAATGAAAAACAACTCTCTTCGACATGTGAATGCTAGCTAGAGTGAGAGCATCAAGTGATAAAAGAAGATTTTCAAACATTCATGAAGAGATTATTTGCTACATAGAAGGTCATTCTTCATCAATATTACAAAAACTAAAAAGGGTTTTGTTCAATTTTCTCAGTATGGTAAGTTGCAATTTTCTTTTTAGTTTTTGATGTCATTGTGCCATAAAAGTGACGATTTATATGTTTGATTCATCTCACCAATGAGATTATAATTTTTTTATTAATTAAAAGAAGAAAAAATTAGGTAATTTGTAAAGCAAAAAATATTAATAATCATACTTCGCATAAAGAAACAGTCTCAAAAAATTCTTAAACATCAATGAACAACAATGACTGCAAAAAAAAAAAAAGTGAATTAATTACAAGCTTTCATATGTCAATTGATCAAAAGAGAACCACATTACCCTAAACCCATAAATAATTGTCACGACCCGAATCCCGGATCCATGACCGGCACATAGGCAAGGTTCTCCTCCAAGGTTCCATACCTATGCGAACCCAAATTTACACACAAACTTATCCTAACTCAATCAGAGTTCAACGCAGCATTAACAACAAAATCAACTTCATAATATAATTGAATTGTCTTAATACAAGAGTTAATATAATTCATAGTTTTGGAGCACTAACTTGACAAAAAAGAATATACAAATTACAACCAAAAAGCAGGTTCGGAAGGTTCAACAAAAGTAACCTGCTATCAAGCTATAAGCCTGAAAAGATAAATAATGAGATGGTGAGTTCAACAACTTAGTGAGTAGATAATGTTCAATATACACATACGAGGTAATACAGCAATGAAAAATACATATACAAGTATGGCTCTAGGTTCTTATAGAAAGGTTTCTCAAATAGGCCATAACAAGAAGATCAAATGGTAAAGTTCATCAGAAAATCAAAATGCAATGAGCATGAGGCTCCGTACTGTGGGATGATCAGTCCACACAAATTGGTGACTCCCCCGACCAACTAGGGTTCAGATACGATGTGCACAAAGACTAACACTACCCTGTTAGCATGAGTATTCTGACTGACATACCATAGGTTCATAATCATAATCAAACAGACATATTCATATCTCAAGGCTCAACTCATGACATCAATCAAATGAGGAGCTATCAATTCAGAAGTCAATTCAGAATATATATACTGGTTCATATCAATAATTCGGATTCAACAATTGATCATGCTTATCATAACAAGGATAATAATCAACATATATATTATCAAGAAGCATGATCCAATTCATATTAACAA
>Ga0325411_1000680_pt1 | contig 36248 bp, 25 predicted proteins | sample PopdelMetagenome_13_FD_206181 | JGI IMG/M metagenome (GOLD analysis project Ga0325411, IMG submission 206181) | Populus deltoides microbial communities from Bellville, Georgia, United States - Xylem-PdIQD-R4 | ecosystem: Host-associated > Plants > Phyllosphere > Stem > Wood/Secondary xylem...
ATTCTTTTGATTGTTACTTATTTTATTTGAAATAATTTATGAAATGTTAATTACTATTATTTTAATTTCTTCATCTTTTATTTTTTTATTTGATCTCTGTTATTTTAATTATTATTTATTTTATTTGAGATAATTTATGAAATTATATTTTTTTTCAATTTTATTCTCATTCAACTTTTTAATTTGTAAGATTTGTTCCTCATTATTTTAATAAACTTGAGAAAAATAAAACATTAATAAGTTATTTTCTAGCTTATTTTCCATGACATAATCAAACACTGCAAAATATTTTTCAATTTATTTTTCATTACACTATCAAACATAAAAAAATAATTTATTTTCCTAACTTCAGCAAATAAACAGGACTATAATTCTAAAGGATTTCATAGATAAATTTTGTATGATGATATGAAGTCCACTTTGGGACGCCAGTGAGAAGATGTGACATTATTCAATTACAGTGGAAGCGTGTGATAAAGTAAATGTGAAACATGTGGGGGAGCTGCAGCTGAAATTATTAAAAATCTGAACAAGGCGAGGAAAATCCAAAATGGATATTTATGACAGGGGGACAAGGTTAGGCGTTCTAGTCCACAACGAGTTAATATTAATTATTTTTTTGTAAATATTAAAAAATTATTAAAAATATAAAAAATATTTTAAACTCTTTGAGCGTGACAGCCATGTCATTTAATGATGGTAGGCGTTGAAAAATTACAAATCTTCAAGAGAAAGAAAGATATTATTGCGTATTCAGATTCCATCAAGAGGTGTGAATCATTAATTTTAAACTCATTTTTGTTGTCTTCATATAAATTTAATTTAAGGACCAATTTTTTATTAGATTTCAGCATGCCATGTCGTACTCGATTTTAGCCTGTGTTTGATCACATCTTTGAAAATTGAAAAAAAAATATACAAAGATTCCAAATAAATATGTTTTTGACTCGGTTTGATGAAGTGTCCATTTATTTTATAGTTTTTGACTCGATTGGATGAATTGTCCAATTATTTTTTAGTTTTTGACTCGATTTATCAATTTATTTTTTATTTTGATATCAGTAATAGTGAGTATAATAATTATTTACGAGGAGATGGGACCAATTTAAATAATGAAAACCATCTTGCCATGCAATTAAAAAATAGAGGTCATTAATTCAAATGTTATAAATTTTAGGATTACTGAAAGTATATATAATTTTTAATTTTAGGGTTTTAAGGAAGTAGTCGAGAAATGCATAAGTTGGTTCGGATATCTATAATAAAAAAAGAATAATAATAAATAATTAAAAAACAAGAAAAAAAGAAGAGAAGTGTGTTGAAGTTTTTTTTGCTACAGTGAATTTTCCATGCTAGAGTTTCCCTTATTTTTTAAGAAATGCCTTTCTCCGGCGATAATTTTTTTTAAAAAAATTTTGTATAGCAATCATCAAACATTGAAATCAATTTAAAATTGGCTGCAGATGAGAAAAATACTGATTTTACAATTCTAAAGGATTTTATAGATAAATTTTATATTATTAAGGGTGTTTGTTTTTGAGATGGAGGTAGAGTTTTGTATGTGAGACCCATAAAAAAACTAAAAAAAAACAATAAAAAATAACTTTTATAATTGAATTTTATACATAAATAAATTATACCTAACCTCAAACCCCACCACAAAAACTAAAATAAAGACAGTAAGGTCCACTTTGGGACGCCAGTGAGAAGATGTGACAATTATTCAATTACGGTGGAAGCTTGTAATAAAGTAAATGTGAAACATGTGTGGAGCTGCAGCTGAAATTATTAAAAATCTGAACAAGACGAGGAAAATCCAAAATGGAAGCCGGGCACTTATGACAGAGGGACAACAAGCTTAGGCGTTCTGGTCCACAAGCTATAATGAATTCCATGTTAATGATTTGACCCTAATCAACCAAGTGCAAGATATACCTGGCATTTTGTTTTTTTTTTTACTGTGAATGTTCGTCAGTTTACTGATTAATTTCTGGAAACCCTAAAATTAATATTAATATGTTAAGATGATATACTGGCACTTGCAGCCATAGTAATTCACCCGTGTTTGTTTTCATGCGTAGCAAATTAACATTCTTTTTAAATCAATATTCTTAGAAAATAAAGAAATTAAAACCAGGTGAGAAGATGTGACAATCATTCAATCACAGTGGAGGTGTGCATTAAAGTCAATTGGGAGACGTGTGGAGTCTGTAGCTGAAAATATTATTAAATCTGAATAAGACGAGGAAAAGCCAAAATGGATATTTATGACAAAGGGACAAGGTTAGGCGTTCTGGTCCACAAGCCATCGGGTGTCTGATTTGACCCTAATCAGTGTAGAGAAAAATATTTAAGAAAAATACAGTGGCAAGTGGTAGTTAGAGAAAAGGCTAGAGAGGCTTAGCAACAAGTTCACTACCAGAGAAAAGGTTCACTGTTAAAGAAAAGGTAGAAAAAAGGTTCACTGTTAGAGAAATGGCTAGAGAGGCTTAGCAACAAGTTCACTATTCTCCAAGACCATCACTCTTCGGATAACTTGGATTTATACCTTATTAGGCTCTAATTCTTATGTGAGAAGACGAGACATCTAAAAAAACCGACCTTCGTGATCTCTTCGATATTCCTCCAATTTTTTATCTTTATAATTTCCCTGAAATAGAACTATCAATGCTCCATTTCTAGATACCTTGACGAGGTTTTCTCCGTACCAAATAAGGACGGTTTTGTTGGATTTCTCCAAATACATACAGACATTAAAAATAATAATATTTTTTTAAAATAATCTAAAGTTATTTAAGATTTGAATAAATACTACTAGAAGAAAATATATATTTCTATTAATCTTTATTTTTAATATATAGATTACTTTTCCCGTATTTTTTATAAACAAACTCTTGGACAACTAGATCTTTACTTACTAGAGTAAATAGATATCATTTTTTATTAATAATATATCATCTACGTATACTATTAGAAAAACAACTTTACTTCCATTAATCTTTTTATGAATACAAGACTTATTCTTATTTTAAATAAAATCAAATCATTTGATTATCTTATTAAAATAAATATTCCAACTCTTTAAAACTTGCTTAAATAAATAAATGAATTTTTTTAACTTGCATAGCATATTCTCTTAGTAAATTTATTAGATTTAAAATCTTCAAGTCATTTCATAAACTTTTTAACATTTATTTGCCAAATAATATATTGGATAATTTGAATACATAAAATTGAGTTTTGGATTACACATATTCAACAATTTTGCTTAAAAGGAGGTATATTATTAATATAAACAACTATTTATTCCGTAAGTTGTTCTTTGGATTTTATGACTTAGAAACTACGGATCAAAAATAGAAAAGTTAGTTTACATAAGAAAGGGCTAGAAAGTTAAATACAAAAGGATAAATTTGAAACTACAGAGCATCAAGGAGTTTACATGCTAGCTATTTGACATGTGATTTGATTTTTTCAATGTGTTTTTGGTTGGCCATAAAAAAATTATAATAAAAAATTTAAACCTCACGCATGCATCTAATTCAATAAATAAAAAGTTATCCAGGCCAGTAAACATAAAAAAAACATTAATAACAAGTAGAGATTAAACTTGAAAAATCAAGATATAGATATAAATTAAAATATTTGATCTTGTAATACTGATCATGTACCAAATCTATTTAATAAATTTGTTTCTTAGAATAAGTTCTTCATTTAATCAAATGATTATCCATGCCAATAAAATATAAAAAAATCATTAACAATAACTAGAGATTAAACTGGAAAAATAAAAAAGTAAATATAGATTAAAATATTTTTTTTGGAACACGAGTTATGTATAATTCTTTATTTAATGTACCAATTATAGAAACAGATACACATATGAAACCAATTTAATAAAATCAAAGAAAAATATATTATGCCAAGTTGCACATGTTTGAAAAAGATTTTATAATTTTATGTGAAAATTAAGCAAAAACAATGAAGTGATTTTTAACCAAAAATCAAGTTAAAAAGTTGAAAAATAGATGTGAGTGCAAACATCTGGCTTTAAACATGAGTCATAGACTTAATTGTATCTAATAACATTACCTCTTAAAATAAATATTTTATTTAATAAACACAAATAGAAAATCAATTGAATAAAATTAAAGAGAAATTTGTTTAGTAGGGATAATAAAGAAATAATACCTCCTAACATAAAAAAAATAAAAATAAAAATAAAATCTTACTTGTAAAACTAAGTAGAAATTAAATCATATCCTAAAAAAAACACATCATAAAAATTTGTTAAAAATTGAAAAAAAATAAAACACGTTGACGCACGCTCGACGCACCTCAGTTTAAAAAAGTCCACATGCATGGGACTTTCAATAAATTTGAAGTAGTTGGGCTTTAGTTTTGCTATAAATTCTGGAGGATTCTTGGATGTGACAATTATTTAATTATAGTGGGGAAGCGTTCAATAAAGTCAATTGTGAAACGAGTGGTGTTCTGTAGCTGCAAAATATTAAATCTGAACAAGGCGAGGAAAATCCAAAAATGGAAGGCTGGCATTTATGACAAAGGGACAAGGCTGGGCATTTGGGTCCACAAGCTACAGGGAATATCATGTGTATGATTCGGCCCTAACCAACCCAGTGCAAGATATACGTGGCACTCACAAATTGCATGTCTTAGAGGTGATGACATTATCGCGTCCTCCCTTGCCTTTATATAAAGTATTCGGATTCCACCAATAATTGTGTGAATGATATAAATTTAATTTAAGGACTAATTTCTAATTATATTTCAACATCAGTGAACTGCCGAATTGAAGATGTTTGACACAAGTTATTTATTAGTTTATTTTAAAATGAAAATGAGATTTGATTAAAACTCAACAAGGGGATGAAAAGATTAATATATCTTAAAGAGATGGTTGTCAACTCACTTTTTTTTTATTAATATTTTTTTTATTTTATTCTTTAATATTTACTTGATTTTAAATTTATTTTCATAAATTATTTTGATTTATTTTCTATAAGGCTATCACACTTTTAAACAAAAATCCTGATATTTAAGAGCCTTCGTGACTTATTTGGACATTGATGTTGGCCACCAAAACCCCTCAACTCTTGCTGGACTTTGCTTAGTTTAGTGCATGTTTGAGAGTATGGTATAGGTTACTTTTCAAAGTGTTTTTCGCTTTGAAATGCACCAAAATAATATTTTTTTTATTTTTAAAATTTATTTTTAACATCAGCACATCAAAACGAAAAAAAAAAATTTATTTAAAGCTAAAAAAATAAAAAGTTTTCAAAAACATGGTTGGACTACAATGCCAAACAAGATAAGTGGTCAACTATCTACTTACCTGCCCTTAAGAACATGTTTGAAGGTTACCGATTTCAAAGGCTTGGACTAAATAATAGATGGAGTGGAGCTCATTTTGCAACCTCCAAAGCTTAATAGCGACCGAATTACAAAGCTATTGGATGATATTAGTTGAGTCTGATTCAGATATTCAATTTACCTGTTATGTGTAAGATGAGACTACACTAATCTTCAGAACCAACACTCTTGTGATAACTTGGATTTTTACCTCATTAGAGTATAATTCTCGTGGGAGAAGAGAATGTTAGTGTATATAATTTATAGTCAATCAGTTGTTTATACATGACATTAATTCTATTCATGTAGAAGCATATTTATTATTAATAATTTTTTTATCTTTAATATTCATTTATGTTTAATTATTGAATCTAATATTTGATTAATGAATTTAGAGTAAAGATAATTTTTTTGGGACAAAAAACTTTGCAAAAAAATTATAAAGTTATTGTAATTATAAAATACCTTTTGTTCTTCTTTATCAAGAATAAATATAGGTGGTTCTCCATATTAACTTCCTCTTCAAGATTGTCATTGAGTAAGGTAGACTTGACATCCATTTGATATAATTTTTATATTTTTTGTAATATTAAAAAGATCATTAATCTCACTATTTCTAATCATGTTACCGGTACGGAAACATCCTTCTAATGAAGTTTATATTGTTGTGTGTAGCCCTTTACTACCAATCTAGTTTCGTACTTTTCAACTTCTCCTTTTTTGTTTCTTTTAGTTTTGAAAATTCATTTCACACTTACTGTTTTGTGTCCTTTAAGAAGTGTTATGAGCTCTTATATGTGATTTCTGTTAATAGCAGTTATCTTTTCTTTCATTGCTTTCTTTCATTTAGCTTATGATAAGCCTTGTCAAATGTTAAAGGTTCATCATCTATAAAAAGACAAGAAGATAACATCATTATGGTCAATTCTTTGAAAGACATCATATATTTCTTGTATGCTTTTTGTCTTTCTTTGAGCTGAACTTGGGGATCCATCTGAAGAATAATGAACCTCAATCTGAGGAGGTAAAAATGGTACAATTTGGAATTATACTTTAATTTTTTGTTTTTGTTCTTCTTACGAAACAAGTTGTTGTGGTTGTTTTTCATTGCTCCAATCCCAAACTTGTTTTTCATCAAACTATATATCTTTCGACATAACCATTGCTCCAATCCTAACTTGAAACGCACCTATAATACTCGACGGCGAAAAAGATAATTGGATAACAAAGAAAAAGCTGAGTTGGAACCTCAACACCGAAAAGGAGACGGAAAGTCTTAGAGAAGAAGTTGTAAGGCTTACTAGCCTACTCGAACATGCCTTGAGATCTAAACCCGAAGAAGCAAAATTTACAGCTTAGCTTGAACCTATGCTCGCAAATCCACATAATTTGAAGGCAAATGAGGTGTCTCAACATGCTCTACGTATTCCTAATTAGCATATCTCACAAATATGTCTTCTACCATTGACTTTACAAAGAAGGACAAGATGGTAAAAGAAGATGGCCGGGACAAATTGACTGCCCTAGAGCAAAGGATGAGGACATTCGAGGGTACTAGCCTACATGACCTTATAAAGGCTGCTGAGATGTGTTTGGTACCCAACGTGATCATCCCTAAAAATTTTAGAGTGCCTGAATTCGTCAAATATACAGGAACTCAATGCCTTGCAACTTATCTCAAAGCATACTGCAACAAAATGGTTGAGGTGGTTTATGACGAGAAACTGTTGATTCACTTCTTTCAAGACAGTTTGAGTGGTGTTGCCCTTACTTGGTATATGCGGATGGATATATCAAGGTAAAAAAAATGAAATGACTTAGTTGATGCATTCATTAGGCAGTATAAGTTTAATATAAATGTGGGCCCTGATAGGTTAAGCTTGTACGCTATGGAATAAGACAACAAGGAGTTTATAAAAGAATACACTCAAAGATGGCGTGAGACAGCCGCACAGGCTAATCCTCTTTTATTGGAAAAGGAGATGATCAATTTTTTTGTCAACACTTTCAAGATCTCATACTTTGAATACCTAGTTGGAAGTTCTACACAATATTTTTCTGACTTGGTTGCTATAACTGAAAGGATTAAACAAGCCATCTGTTTAGGAAGGATTGTTGACTCGACTGAGGAGAAAAGTTTCACTGAAAAAAGAAAAGAAGTTAAGGTTCACAACATCAGAGGTGGTTATAAAGGCGAGAGAAAAAGCCACCAAAACAAAAACATCTATAGATAATTCATCCTGAAGACGAAGCTACAGTGTCATTAGGCCAAGACTAGTCTATGTGTGACCTCAACTAACTATTGGGAAGGTGCCTTTGTCGAGGAATTCATAGGATATGGATGATTAGAAGATTCTAGAAACTCCAATCAATGATTGCTAAGTGTTTAACCCTTTTGTGTGTTACCTTGCTAGTAATCATAGCTCAAGATGTTAGTATAAAGTCTTTGTTATTGAGCCTCCTTTTTAAAATTTCAATGAGATAATGTTTTTGTCTTTCAATTGTGAAACATCCTTTAATTTACAGCCAAATATCCTGAAAGGTTTTCCCCTTAAAAAACTCACAAATATGTTTTTAAAGCCTTACATGATCTGATAAACTCAATTTATTTCTTTTACCAAAATCTTTTCCCAAGTGGAATTTTAGAAAATTGAACTTGCCTTTTAATTTCAAAAAAATGATTTAATGTTTATTTAGAATGATATTTTTGATATTCTACTTGTTGAATGACATATGAATCAAGCAACTCCTTCATTGAGGTGACTAAACTCTAAACTAAAGTGCACGAAAAAAAAATGGATTGTCACCCTCACACCATGACTCTTGAGCCATGTGTTTTACATGTATGCATAATGATATGTAGTGAACTTGTTATTTATTGACTCATGAAATGCATTTATTTACGAAAGTCTAAGTCATAACACTAGACGAGGTCAAAGTTTATCGATCTTAACTACCTGCGCTTGAAATGAGAAAAGACCATCTTTGTTATTCCTTTCATGTTCTGAAATAAGTATATCCCTTACGGTTCCTCTTTGAGCTTGAATAAGTTTTCTTTCATAAAAAAAATTCCAACTAGGATCACACCTCATACTAGGGCAAGTGAAAATTTCAATGAAAAAAAAAATGAAAAAGCCATGAGAAAGTCGAAAAAGAAAAAGAGCCAAAGAAAGTCAAATGCTAGGGGGCATGCCTAAATTACAAGAAAAAGTGATAGAAAAAACAAAGTGAGGATGCCTCGGCCAAAACAATGAAAAAAAGAAAAAAAAAAAAATCAAAGAAGAGCGACAAAAAGAAAGAAAGATGAAGGACACAAAGAGTCGAACTGCTGATAGTGATCCTCAGTCTTTGAAACCCTGAAACACTCTTTGAGCCTTATGAATCCTTTTCTTTCATAATAAAAAACCACAGCCTACATTACATGCCTGTAGAAGTCCATTCTAGTCAAGCAAGCAAGTAACCTAAAACAATAAACAATGCTCTCAAAATGCAAAGAGTACTTTTTCATAAGAGTCATGACATCAAGAACAAGCTACTCATTATTATTCATGCTGATAAATGAATGTTCAAAAAGAGATAAATGTTCTCAAACAAAATCTCGAGCTTTTTCTCTAGCTCGTCACTTTGAAACCTATAAAGATAGAAGGTCACCTCATGACGTACCTTCACCAATAGTAATATTACCAACACAAGAGCAAATCATCTCTTTCTCAAGAAAAAAATAAGCAAAGAGTTGTAAGATTTCAAAAGCAAATTGTTCTAAACTCACATCGAAATAATTTTTGTCTTTAAAATGTAAGATCAAGATTTCAAGATTCATTCTAGACAAATATTCCTTCACCAAATTGAAAATGAGAGAAATGAGAGAATGATCACTCGAAACCATTATTTGTCTGAGCCGTTGACAAAGCACATTTACAAGCAATGACTAGTATAAGAGGGCAACATTGTGTTTAGAAGGAGAATTGATCTCTTTTGGATAAATAAGGAAGAAAAGGAACATTTCCCACAACAAGACAAATATGACATTTTGGTTTACAAAAGACAGATTGATTATTTCAACAAGTGACACCGAGTGCTTTTAGTAGTGAGATGGGGAGTAATGGGCAATCCTCTTAAATTATTCTACGAGACATAAAATCTCTAGCAAACAAGTGGATCACGAGGGGCACTATGAAGGATGAGTTGTGTAAATGAATCTGGAAAAGACTTACATGAGCCAACTTGAGTGGGCTAAAAGCCAAACGACTGAAGATGGCCCAAATAAAAAATAGTATGTCCTTACCAATCAAAGCAACAAGAAAATTGAGAAGAAATGGGGAACCTATATTTCAAATTAGGCAAAGATGTATGCATATCATCTAAACTTTGAAACATTGAACAATGTGTTTTGCAAAAATTCATAAGTGAAATCCCCGATGGGATCCCTTAAAAGGAAGGCCACCTTGAAATGAAAAAAAAAAAACAACTGAAGATGCTTGTGAAAATTTCACACTTTTGAGAAATGTTTGACTTGGGCAGGCTGCCCATGAGAATTAAGCAACTTGAAGAATCTTTGTATTTCTCCACCTTTTCATTTTCCATCTCTAAGATAGTGCGTTTTCTAACCCTACCTCCTTTTAAGTGCGCCTTCGAGCCCTTGACCATCTAAGGTAGTGCGTTTTTTAACCCTATCTCTTTTCAAGTGCGCCTTGGAGCCCTTGATCATCTAAGGTAGTGCTTTTTCTACCCTACCTCCTTTTAAGTGCCTTCGATCCCTTGACCATATAAGGTAGTGCTTTTTCTACCCTACCTCCTTTTAAGTGAGCCTTCAAGCCCTTAATCATCTAAAGTAGTGCGTTTTTTAACCCTATCTCCTTTTAAGTGCGCCTTCGAGCCCTTGACCATCTAAGGTAGTGCGTTTTCTAACCCTATCTTTTTTTTAGTGCGCCTTTGAGCTTATATCTCCTGGATAATGCCCCTTCAAGCCCTATCATGACGTCTTTTTAAGACTTTTCATCTCCATTTGGGTAGGTCACCCATCACAATAAGGCCATTTCTGAAAAATCTTTGTATTTTTTTTAAAAAATCTTCGTATTTTTCTCACCATCAGGCAGGTCGCCTGGAATAAATAGACCACTTGCAAAATTCTTCGCATTCTTTTTTTTTTTCACCATCAGGCATGTTGCCTGTAACAAGTAGACCACTTGAGAAATTCTTTGCATTCTTTTTTCTCCTAGGCAAGTCACCTATTACAATGAGACCATTTCTGTGTATTTTTTCACATGGGTAGGTCACCCATTACAATGAGACCCTTTCCTTGTATTTTTCCACCTTTATAGGTCATCCATTATAATGAGACTATTTCTTTTTTTTTTTTTCCATTTGGGTAAGTCACCCATTACAATGAGACCCTTTCTTTTTATTTTTCCACTTGGGTAGGTCATTCGTTACAATGAGACCCTTTCTTTGTATTTTTTTTACGTGGACAACCCATTACAATGAGACCCTTCTTTTTATTTTTCCATCTGGGTAAGCCACCCATTACAATGAGACCTTTTCTTTGTATATTTTTCCATCCGAGTAGGTCACCCATTACAGTGAGACTCTTTAAAAAAAAAAAATTCTCTCTCGTATTTTTTTCAACTGGGTAGGTCACCTATTATAATAAAACTATTTTTTTAAAAAAGGAAGGGTTTTCACGCTTATTTTTCTTTACAAAACTTACTATACAAAGTCAAAGGAAAATAAATTTTCCAATACCTTTGCATCGTAAGTATTGTAAAGTAGGGTAACTGTCATAACTCAATTTTTGACAACATAAAATTCAAAAAAAATGAAAAATGAAAAATGAAAAAAATAAAATGACTGAAAAATTAAGGTTTGGGTCAAGACAACACAAGTTGGAAATCTTGAGGTTTTAATCAAGGTGCAATTATAAATTTAGGGTTCAATATGGCTAGAATTTGGAAGATTTGATAAGATTGAGAAATTAATTAAACTTTGGATTAGTTTAATTAATAAAACCTTCAGCTTAAGTGAAGATTTGATAAGATTAAGGACTTAAATTAAACTTTGATTTGGTTTAAATTAATGATGTCAAGGGTTTAAATTGAAGAATTGATAAGTTTGAAAACTTAATTGAGCTTGGAATTAGTTTAATTAATGAAATCAAGGGGCTCAATTGATGAATTATTAAAATTCAGGGTTGATCTAGTGTAAAATTACAAGAGATTAAAGTCCAATGACTGATTTGTAAAAGGCGCTGCAATATAGGGGTTTAAATACAGCTGCCCTAGTCTAGAAATAGAATCGTTTATCATTTCTGTTCACTGTCTTCCTCCTCTGAAAAATTGAGGAAAGCTCCTTGCGAAAAAACAAAAAAATATAGGCCTCTAGACACATTGCAATGCCCATGACTTCCATTAATAGCTTATCAGTTCATCTCCGTGTCCTTCACTGCCACAATGTGCCAATAACGTCGAGGAAACCATCACCAACAAGCCAGCTATGGTAGGACTGTTGGTGTCCTGATTCGCCCAAAACACAAACACCTGAAATTTCATCCTTATCAAGGGTAGATAAGAAGCAAGAGGGGATGCCTATAAAAGCCCAGAGAATTCACAGAAAAAAAGGGAAAAAAAATATTGCAGGGGACAAAACACGGAGAAGAGAAGATGAGAGAGGGAGAGAGAGAACTAAAAGGGGCAGAAAGACAAGAGAAAAACAAGCAAAGTGGAAGAAATAGAAAACAGAAGGAAAAGGGGCAGAAAGACAAGAAAAAAACAAACAAAGTGGAAGAAACTGAAAACAGAAGGAGAACCCCAGCAACGAGCATCCACACCATTCTTAGAGTAAAACTCCAGCAACAAACTACGAAAATAGATAAACTTTCATTGTTTTCCCTCTCTTGCAGTTTAATTACACAGATACTGTGCCAGAAGCGCGTGGACAATTCATGCACGCCTACATATGACTTAGCCGAGTTACTCGTTGAACCAGTAACTGGGCCAGGTTGGTTGCATCCGGCCCAGCCCATACGGCTGGGTTAGATCCAGCCCAGTAAAAAAAGAAGAGAAAGAAGAGTGGGTCGGGTCTGGGCCTCAGGCCCAGCTAGCCCAGTCCATATTTGCTAAGGGTATGTTTGGCAAAACACACCTCCATAATTTTTATGCCTATTCTAGTTTGATATCTGACCAAATGAGCCCCTTTTTTACATTAGAAAATTTCAAAATTATTTTGGGATCTTCGTTGATTTATTTGTGGGCCTCTTACACTTTTTGTTTTTTGGTGTTTTGTATTTTTTTTGTTATGTGCTCTACTGTTAAATGCAAAATCTATTGTGCAACATTTCTTTTATTTCAGTCTAAAAATTGCCACTATATATATATATATATATATATATATATATATATATATATATAATAAAGGGTAAGCCAAAAGAAAATGGCATAGAAAAATTCTTCAAATTCATTTTTTTGCGAAATTATTCATTGATGCTATAGTCGGGAATATCGTATTTTTTTGGGTTTGTGCAATATTTACCAACGATAGAGTTGAAAATATTAGTAGGAATTGTTCAATGACACCAGAGTTGGGAACATGATAGGAAGAACAAAAAAAAAAAAAGAGAACAAATTCTTAGCAATTTAGACAAAAAACAATGCAACCTACCTCAAGTGGAACACTTAAGGGGTGATAATATCTTTCCTTTCGCATAACCAGTCCCGTACCATAGAATCTTTGTTGACCAGTTACTGTTGTTAGAGACCATAATACTAGGTGATGACTCCTTGAATTAAGACACATTCTCCTAAAGAACAAGATGCCAGATATCTGTTTTTTTTTTTAATCGGTCGCCGCAATATCCAGGTGGAACACACATGAAAGTGCTAGGAGCATTTAAGAGGCCAAATGGCATAAGCATCCATTCATAAAAACCATCTATAGTTTTAAAAGGTGTATTCCATTCACCAACTCTCATTCAGATCTAATGGTAGCTGCTTCTAAGATCAATATTTGAAATGATAGTAAAACCATGAAGTTGATATAGTAAGTCATTTAGCTGGGGAAAAGGAAATCGGTAGCTGATAGTGAATTTGTTCACCACCTGAATATCAATTCATATTCTCCACAATCCATGCTTATTTGGAACAAGAAAAGCAGGTACATGATATGAACTTTTACTTTTCCTTACCAAGCCCTCTAAAATTAACCAATTAACCTACCTTTGTAACTTTGCATGCTTGGTTGGACTCATTTGATAGGCTACCATGATTGGAAGCATATCACTTATAATGAAGTCAATACAATGCTAAATATCCCTCTTGGGAGGAAGGTAAGGTGATATTTCTTCAAGAACTACATCAAAAAATTCATCACGCAAAGGTTGCACTTCTGAAAGCAACTTATTTATTTCAATATTTTCCTAAAAAAAAGAGTATAAACTAATTCACATCATTAACAATCTTTTCCATTTGAGTACAAGCAATCAAAAGTGTTTTTGCTCCTATAGAAGATTTGAAAATAAGTTATGCCTTGGAGGGACCTAAAATAACCTTTACCCCATCTTTTACAAAGGAATAAATATTTCTAAAACTATTATGCTGAACTTTCCTATCATATTGCCATGGACAACCAAGCAATAAATGAAATGCATCCATATTTATTACATCACACCAAATCTGATCCAAATACCTTTTTCCAATGGAAAATAAAACATGACATCTATTTTTCACCTTCTTTTCATGCTTCTGCTTCAGCCACCTCAATTTGTAAGGTTGAGGGTGTGCTACAATCTTGAATTGCAAATTGTTCACCATATCAATAAATACAATATTGGCATAAGCATCATTATCAATGATTACATTATAAACTTTCTTATTTGCACTACAACAGGTGAAAAAAATGTTGTAACGAACCCAATTTTCACTCTCATCATGAACAACGCTCAAACTTCTTTGAACGTAAGTAATTCTCCTTGATCAATATAAGTCACTTCACCTTCTTGATTTGATTCATTTAGAAAATCCTCTTCACTAATTGCTTCTTCCTCTATAATAATAATAATAATTTTATGGTTTGGACAATTAGAAGCAATATGTCCATACCCTTAACACCTGAAACACTTCTTTGAATTAATGCTTGAAGAACCTGCTGTTTTGGAATCAGGTCTTACACTACTCTTCTTAATAGCCTTAACAATAGAGGTTTTTCTACCAAAATTCCCTTGGAGAATGAAGTACTACCCTAGGTGGAAGAACCCTTCTTAGATGTTTATTTCCATCCAGTCTTTCTAACATTCTTTTGTTGTTTTTCCATATTCAAAGCACGTTTCCTAACATCATTAAATGCCTAATAAGGCTATAACTAAACCACATTAGAAACTTATTCCTTTAACCCACCCAAGTATCAGGCTATTTGATTAGTACTTAAAAGTTTATTTTTATCAAGGTTTTATATTATCATTTTGCACTTGAAGTATCAATAACTCCTTAACTAGAGCATGCTTTATAATAACAAGTTTGATAATATAAGACACCTTTAATTTATGATAAATGTTCATTTTAAATGCAGGCATATCACATAAATCAAAGGATTGATTGATGAGTTTAACCACTCAAATTGAGAAGACAAATAGAGGGCTAAACTTAGAAAAGAAATGCTGGTTGAATTCAAATTGGAACACCATTCAGTTATTGGATCATAACTAGAGCTGTAGAACTTGGATTTAGGTCTGGTTTATATGGATAGAAATCTAACACATAAGCCTAAAACTTTCATGGGAGTCCAAGATTCAAAAGGATCATTTTCGAGTTCAAATTATAGCAACAACGGAGTAGTCGGAATCTGTCCTGCAGTCCAAACACTGTTTAGTGTTCAGCCCATATCTCGAGTTCTAGAAGTCCAAATGACCTCATTCTTATTTTGTTGGATAGCTGAGACAATTCCTCAGAACTTTTATGAAGATTATCTGTTCAAATTCTGATGTTAGCAATGACATTTTCTGCAGATAAAAAGATAAGAATGGTTTCGAAGTCAAGAGGTGGCTATCCACTAAACAATTAGTCATCAAATCAATAGTTTTGAATTTTGGCCTATAAAAGGAGGCATTTGCTATGAATTTAGGCATCTTAATTTTTAGATCAAGATCATGTCATTCCTCTCTCTCTTTATATTTTTGTAATGCTTAAGTTTTGTTTTCATTAATCTCTTGTTTATGCCTTTCATTTCCTTTATTATACTTATATAATCATGTTCTCCTCTTGTTTATCTATGTTTCTTTTATTCATAATGTTTAGCTAAGTTTATTATGTCAAGGTGAAAAGGTTACACTAATGGTGTAAGAATAAGTATAGTATAAACTCAACATGGATTTTAATGTTTGATACTAACATGTTTTATATTTATTATCTTACTCACTCTTCATACCTTGCTTGTTAAATGGTTAATTTAGATTTGTATTGAACAACCCTTGGTACAACAAATACTTGGCACTTTCATAGCCCAATTGTATGGTATAACCGACACTCGTGATGTGAAAGGAACTTGATTTGTTGTTAACATAAGTTATCACCCTGAATACTTTATAATATTTACAAGTATTGACATTATTCGAATAAGATAATTAATCTAATCATGTTACCAATTTATAATCTGAGTGGAACCTCCTTTGTGTGTGGTTTCCAGTCAAGTAATAAAAAGAGTTTATACTATACTTATTTGAAATACCATTAGTGGATCCTCTAACCTTGACAATTATTTTATTTTTGTTTAAATCCTTACATCATTGTCACATCTCAAGCTTTCTTCAAATCTTTTCTTTTATTTATAATTCTATATAGTTCACCTCTCCGTGGTTCGATCCCGGTCTTGCCAGGTTATTTATTACTTGGACACTCCTGCACTTGGGATAAGACATCAACTCTTTGATCGTGTAAAGTTTTCGGCGTCGTTGCCGGGGAGGTAAATTCCTGTATAAATTATAATATTTATTTTATTTTCTACTTTCACTTTTCTTGTATCTAACTTTTGTTTTTTTTCTTTTCTTCCTTTTTTTTCTCTTTCTACACGTGTATGAGAGTTTGCTCACGTACATTAAGTGGTGGACTTTGTAGGGTATCCTCTTCATTTTCAGAAAATATGGTCGAAGAACATAACCAGTCGCTTCATAATGAGAATAATCGAGTTAGAACACTTAAATACCACATGAATCCTACAAGAATAAGTGTACCCATATGTATAGTTTTCCCTCTTGATGCATTTCACTTCAATTTTAAGCTAGTTATTATTCAACTTTTACCTTTTTTCATGGCATAGATCTAGAAAATCCATACTTGCATTTAAGGGAATTTGAGGAGGTCTGTAACACCTATAATGACTGAAATTGTAGCATGAACACCATCGGATTAAAGCTTTTTCCTTTTTCATTAAAAGATAAAGCTAAAACATGGCTATAAAATTTGAGACAATGATCCATTCGTATTTGAGATGAAATGCAACAACAATTTTTAAAGAAGTTTTTCCCTTCTTATAGAATAAACTCTTTCAAAAGACAAATCACCACTTTCACTTAAAAACTAGGAGAAACATTTTACCAATGTTGGGATAGGTATCGAGACTTACTTCATACTTGCCCTCATCATGGTTTTGAAATATGGAGATTGGTTTCATATTTTTATGAAGGGTTAACACCTAAAGGTAGGCAAATGGTGGAATTGATGTGTAATGGAACTTTTGAAGATAAAGACTCTAATAAAGCAATGGAGTACCTAGACTTGCTAGCTGAAAATGCTCAAAATTGGGACACTACAAGCACTTGTGAGGCATCAAGTAAAACTAAACCTCATATATCTAGTGGAGGAATGTACAACCTTAGGGAAGATAATGACCTCCAAGCCAAGTTTGCATTTTTAGCTAGAAAAGTCGAGGCACTAGAATTGAAAAAGAGTGGTCAATTAAAATATGTTCAAGACACTGTGTGTCAAATCTGTGAAACCAATGAACACTCAACCAATAACTGTCCAACTTTGTCTTCTTTCAAGGAATGCCTCCATGAACAAGCCCATGCTTTAAACAGTTTTCAAACGCCCAATCATAACCCATACTTGTAAACGTATAACCCTGGTTGGAGAAATCACCTAAATTTTAGTTGGAAGAGTGATAACAATAATGCACAAACTTCAGAACCACCATTTCAAGCACACTATAATTTCCAAAATTCTCATGGATATGCACCTCCTTATGCTTCACCTTCTAGAAAAAAATCTTGAGGAAACATTGCATGCATTCATTGAAAAGTAACAGACAATCAACACTCAACTTGCTCAAAGCATGACAGATTTTAAAGATACTCTTGCAAAGTTCACATCTGCTCTCAGTTTTCAAGAGAAAGGTAAGTTTCCATCTCAACCACAGCAAAATCCCAAGGGGTAAAACAATGCAAATGCAAGTAGTTCTGGAAGCCAACACATGGATCAAGTCAAATCAGTCATCACTCTCCGCAGTGTTAAGGTTATTGAAAAACCCACTCTTGAACCTTTTGAGAAAGATGATGAGTTAATCTCTGAGGGTAAGGAAAGGGTTGAATCTGAACATTGCATAGAAAAGACTGATTCCCCGCTAGCACTTCCATTTTCTCATGCCATGACCAAACAAAGGAAAGTCAATCACAACTCTAAAATCTTTGAGACTTTCAAATAGGTAATGATCAATATACCTTTGTTGGATGCTATAAAACATTTACCTTCTTATGATAAATTTTTGAAACACTTGTGCACCGTGAAGAGAAAACTGAATGTGAAAAAAAAGCCTTTTTAGTTGAACAAGTAAGTGTCATTCTTCAAAACAATAATACTTTGAAATATAAAGACCCTGATTGCCCTATAATTTCTTGCTTTATTGGAGAACATAAAATTAAAAGAGCTCTACTTGATCTTGGAGCTAGTGTGAATTTACTTCCATATTCAGTTTTTTAAAGTCTCAATCTTGGTGAGTTAAAACCAACTTCTGTAACTCTTTTACTTGCTGATAGATCTGTAAAAGTGCCTAGAGGAATAGTTAAGGATGTGTTAATACAAGTTGATAAATTCATTTATCTTGTGGATTTTTTTGTCTTAGATACACAACATGTTGAAGCATGTAATCCAATTCCTGTTATTTTAGGACGTCTGTTTCTTACAACTTCTAATGCATTGATTAATTGTAGGAATGGACTGATGAAGCTATCTTTTGGAAACATGACATTAAAGATGAATATTTTCAACATTTGCAAGCAACTTGGAGATGATAATGATTTACAGGAAGTGGATCTTATTGAAGAATTAGTTTATGATCAATTTGAATCTACCTTGAGTAAAACTAAGTTTGATGAATCTGAAGAATTGCAAATGATTTATTCTCAGGAAGAAATCAAGGACAAGAAAGGCACCGATAATGTTGTCACAGATCATTTGTTAAAATTGATAATAGATTCGACATTTGACATCCCACCAATCGATGATTACTTTCCTGACAAATCCTTACTTTCTCTTAGTCCAATGCTTTGGTTTGCTAATTTTGTCAATTTTCTTACAACAGGAGATTTGCTAGCTCATTAGAGTACCCAAGACAAAAGAAAGTTTTTGAACGAAGTACAGAATTTTTATTGGGATGGCCTTTACTTATTCGAATATTGTCCTGATCTAATATTTTGAAGATGCATTTTGGACAATAAGGAAAGTAGTGTCATTAATTTTTGTCATTCTGAGGCCTGTGGGGTCATTTCTCATCAAAGAAGACGACTGTAAAAATCTTACATTTTGAATTTTATTGGCCCACCATGTTCGAAGACACACATGTGTTCTGTAAAGCTTGTGAAAATTATCAAAAGTCAGGATTTATTTCAAAAGATAAAGAGTCTTTAAATAATCTTCTATTGACTTTTAGGACATATCTTAGTGGCAATGTGCACTGTGCATTTCATGACTTACGACCCCATTTAAAAAAAAACATGCTTAGCATACTCTTGGGAATCTGACTATAAAAGACCATGTTTGCCAGTTTTTAAAAAAACTGGATGGGAAGCCTATTCCCGACCCATAGAGGGCATTTAAGCTGTTATTGGACGTAAAACCAAGGGAAGATGTGAGCCATAATCACAACTACAATTTGAGTTTTAGTTTGTAAAAATTTGTGTCTTTTAGCATAATATTTTTGTTTTGTTATTTCTTATATTTGTTGAAGTGTTTCAGGTTTGTTAGTGTTCGCTGTTTCAGGTGATGTCTTCTATACTCTATCTTTCTACTTTAGAACATTGAGGACAATGTCTCGTTTTGGTTGAGAGGAGAGAGTAGTAGTTGATATTAAAAAAAAATTAACTAACTGTGTTTTGCTATTATTAAAACCATTTGACAAAACTTTTATTAGGATGACAGAGTAAGGAGGAATTTTATTGACTCTTGAATCGCATTGTTATCACTTGATTCTGCTCATATACTCATTTAACAAGTATTCTTAAACCTTCATTTTTCACACACACACACACACACACACACACACTTTAACATATGATTGTGGGTTGCATATTGGATTATTACATTATTTATGTTCTTTTGTTAAAGGTAACAACTAAGGGAAAGAGATAATATATAATTTGTAAAAAAAACTGAAAAACAAAATATTGATGATAATAAAAATGTAAATAAGTTTGGTTTCGTAGCCTCCCTAACCTAAGTTATTAAGCCCAAATGGGTGTTTTAACACTTAATACCCTAAAGTCAACTAACATGGAAGCTATTGGCCTAGTGTTTGTTACATGGGTGAAGGAGAAAAGCTTAAGAGAATCAAACATTGCACTATCTACGTATCAGTATTTGCAACCCAAGTTACTAAGCTCATAGGGGTGTCTCAACACCTAATGCCCTAAGACCAACTGGTCTAGGAGTCATTAGCCGAAAGCTCGTTACATGGGTTAAAAATGTATTGTGTTTTAAGTTATATGTATAGATATTTAAAAAAAAGAAAAAAAAGATAATAATCCCAACCCAAGAAAGTTAACCTTAGAAAAACATTAGAACATAATGTTATTTTCTGCCAATAAAAGCCCCATCATCTATGTTTTCATACATTGAGCACATAAAAAGAAGGTTTATTCATATCTTATTTCAATAATATGAAGCAGTTATATAAATTTAATGAGAGTTTGTTTATTTGGATAGATTGATGGAAGTTGAATGATGAATGCCTTGCTTTGTGGAACTTGCAAATTATTTTTCTATTTTAATGCTTTGATTACTAGAGACTAGTAATAAGCTGGTTGGGGGGTGTGATTAGTACTTAAAAATGTATTTTTATCAAGGTTTTACATCATCATTTTGCACTTAAAGTATTAATAACTCCTTAACTAGAGCATGTTTTATAATAATAAGTCTGATAATTTAAGACACTTTTAATTTATGGTAAATGTTCATTTTAAATGCAGGCCTATCACATAAATCAAAGGATTGATTGATGAGTTTAACCACTGAAATTGAGAAGACAAAGAGAGGGCTAACCTTAGAAAAGAAATGCTGGTTGAATTCAAATTGGAACACCATTCGGTTATTGGATCATAATTGGAGTTGTAGAACTTGGATTTAGGTCTGGTTTATATGGATAGAAAGCTAAGACACAGGCCTAAAACTTTCATGAAGAGTCCAAGATTCAAAAGGATCGTTTTCAAGTTCAAATTGTAGCAACAATAGAGTAATCGCAATCTGTCCTGCAGCCTAGACACTGTTCAATGTTCAGCCCATATCTCGAGTTCTAGAAGTCTATATGACCTTATTCTTATTCTGTTAGAAAGCTGAGACAATTCCCCAGAACTTTCGTGAAGACTATCTGTTCAAATTCTGATGTTAGCAATGACATTTTCTACAGATAAGAAGATAAGAATGGTTGCCAAGTCAAGAGGTGGCCACCCACTAAACAATTAGTCATCAAATCAATAGTTTTGAATTTTGGCCTATAAAAGGAGGCATTTGCCATGCATTTAGAATCTTGGTTTTCAGATCAAGATCTTGTTCTTCCTCTCTCTCTCTTTATATTTTTGTAATGCTTAAGTTTTGCTTTCATTAATATCTTGTTTATGCTTTTCATTTCTCCTCTTGTTTATCTATGTTTCTTTTATTTATAATGTCTAGCTAAGTTTATTATGTCAAGGTGAAAAGGTTACACTAATGGTGTAAGAATAAGTATAGTATAAACTCAACATGGACTTTAATGTTTGATACTAACATGTTTTATATTTCTTATCTTACTCACTCTTTATACCTTGCTTGTTAAATGGTTAATCTAGATTTGTGTTGAATAACCCTTGGTACAACAAATACTAGCACTTTCATAGCCCAACTGTATGGTATAACCGACACCCGTGCTATCAAAGAAACTTGATTTGTTGTTAACATAAGTTATCACCATGAATACCTGATAATATTTACAAGTATTGATATTATTCGAATAAGATAATTAATGTAATCATGTTACCAATTTATAATCCGAGTGGAACCTCTTTTGTGTGTGGTTTCCAGTCAAGTAATAAAAAGAGTTTGTACTATACTTATTTGAAATACCATTAGTGGACCCTCTAACCTTGACAATTGTTTTATCTTTGTTGAAATCCTTACATCATTATCACATCTCAAAGCTCTCTTCAATTCTTTTCTTTTATTTATAATTCTATATAGTTCACCTCCCTGTGGTTCGACTTTGGTCATGCCGAGTTATTTATTATTTAGACACTCCTGCACATGGGATAACACATCAACTCTTTGATCGTGTCACTATTGTTTGCTCTACAGGCTCAATAATATCATACTTTAGCTTGGGTAATTCAAACTCAATTGTATACTCCTCTATGGTCAGACTAGATTGCCTTTGGTTATGAAACTTCAGAAAAGTCTATTATCTATAATATTCATGTAAGAATCTCATCTTAAACTCCCTTTTCATCTTCCTTTAAGACTAGATATTGCTTCTGCCCTCACAGGCTCTTTGCTTCTCAAGATTATCCCACCACAAGGAAGCATATTTCTGAGTTTTAGAACCACCAACTTTACTTTTCCATCTTAAAGAAACTTTTTGAAATAAAAAATCCTCTCCATGGTTTGGAGCTAATTAATGAGCTCATCAGGATAAATGTTCCCTTCAAATTCAAGAATTTCAACTCTGACATCACATTCTTGATAAGGTCTTTTATTTCTTCTTTTTGGGTATTGAGATAAAGAACTATTATTATCTAATTCATGGCGAGGTTTGTGTAGGAAAGGATTAACATCATCATTATTGTTACTAGAAGAGCCAATTTCAATATTGTTCTTATCATTATCATCTCGATTCTCATATCATTTAAGATGCTCATGAAGTTGCTGGATTTGCCTTCTCAGTTCATCCATTTCAAGAGCACGAATGTCCCTCTCAAAGTCTTACACATGTTGTCCAAAAATAGGCATGAATGTAAAACCAAAACTCCGATACCAATTTGATATCGGGATAATATGAAAATCCAACAACAAATGCCACTCATACAAAGAAAGTGTTTTTCGCTCATCATATTTTAGGTTTTGAATCAAAGAGATATAAATGCAAATAACTCACCAATCTAAAGATACATATCAAATCACCACTTTAGAGATATAGAGTGAAGGAAATAAGTCTACTCACAAATGAGATACAAAACTTGATAGATTCTAATCGACCAAGTCAAAAAACTTTTTTTTAAAATTTTCCAAAAGATCCCAATACATGGTCTAAATCATAATTATATACTTGGAGCATTCCTTCAATTGTAGGAAACACCAAAATAACATAAATCAGACCTAATAATTGAATTTAGCAAAATTCTAGACAATAAATAATAATAACTCATTTTTTTACTCTAGAAAGCACAAACACCTAGTATTCATTAAAATTAAGACTGGCATAACTCTTTGTAGACGACTCCAATGCATGCATGGCTTGATAATATGAAAAGATAACATTTTGAACTAGAAATCCATGTAGGATAGACTCATTTTCATATGCAATAAAGAGACAAAAATCTAGGCTCAAGGTTGACCCTGATCTAACAACAAACAACCTCAAAAACATCCTCCTTTGTAATGCTAACCCAAATTCAAGTAACTCAACTCTATTTGAACCAATAGAGGACACTGTTGTGTCACTATCACACCTGGATATAAACAAGATTCTTTAAAATAAAAAAGAAAATATATGTAAAAATAGAGTTGCCATATAATAGTTAAAGTAAAATAGAAATCCTAAAATATATGGTTCTAAATAATAGGTACAGGGTCGGTAAGTTATGTATAACGGAAGAAAATGTCACCCTCATAACATCTTTTCAAATGAAAGGATACCTTTAAAATAGTTTTCTCTTAAATCAATTATTTTTTTTATTGCCATAAAATATTCTAATTAGTTTTGAATCTTATTTAAAATTTATTATCATTTTTTTTATTGCCATAAAATATTCTAATTAGTTTTGAATCTTATTTAAAATTTATTATCATTTTTAGCAAATAATTCAATATTAGTCCTTAGAAGTATATTATTGATTTAGTCATTTTATGGATCATCAAACATTTGTCTGTAGAAATAAGAGACTTGTCATCTATCTATTAAATCTAAGTCTAAAAAAATATTGCTGACTTGACAAAAATTTGATGAAAACTTGTCAATGCATTTTTTTATTCATTTTGGGTTTAAAAGAAAATTATTAAGTCTACTTGATCTATAAATAAAGAGACACGTCGACCTAAACATTCAAAATAAACTTAATTTTTATTTTATAAAAACCTAGTGAAATTCATCAACTTGTTATCAAACTTGTTCTAAAATAATATAAAAAACATATCAGGTGTCTGTCAATCCTTAAAATTAGAAGAGGCATCGAAAAGGCTACTAAAAAAAAAATTCAATATTGATCCCCTTAAAAAAAGAAACTTATTGAATTGACCATTTCTAAAATGGGTGTTGAACCTAAAAGAATGGTGAAAGTTAAATTAGGATTTGCCCTATTTACTTTAGTTAGTTTCAAAATGTACTTGAAAGCCGCCACTCATACTCAATAGGCCTTAATAAAATTATATTGATCCAACCTAAAAGTACTTATTATGATATGAAAGAATGTATCTCAAGACCTAAAAAACCAAATCCTAACATATATTCCAAAAACAAAATTGATCAAAAACAATATAATAATATTTACAAAAAAAAAACAACATAGAAGAATATATATATATATATATATATATATATATATATATATATGGTATCAGAGCCATAAAAACCTTTGCAATTGGGTGGTGTTTCCAGCTGTTACTGAAAACATCCAAAACTAGCTGAATGTTTTGACTTCAGAAAAGCATTTTGTCATAAACAAAACTCTTTTTAAAAGATATTTTTATGGTGATCATAATAAGGAAAAATGATCTTAGTTTTTTCAACACTTCCTCCAACATAGAAATGATATCCAAAAACAATTTTATGCTTATATTGAGACCCATGAAGTACAAATTTTATTCTTTGATTGGTTTGAGAGTTTCATTATGTACCAGCACAATATAATACATATCCATTTGCATCCATTAAACATGCATGTCCTATTACATCTCGTTCCAAAACTCCGACATGGACCCTCACCAGTGGACCTACAGTTAAGTCTGACCATCCACCTTTACGCAACATACAACTTACTCAAAAAGATCAAACAGTTGACGCAGCCCTTTACAAATTACCTGGAGAGAATACTCTCACAAATACCAAACATATCATCCAACAAAACAATTTCACAAATACCAACCTCCATACCATAAGTAAACAGCTTATTAGATTGAAAAAACAAATACAAAAGAACCTAGTCCACTTCATGACTGATAAAAACCCCATTGACCTAAAGTTAAAAAAACTCAGTATTCAAACCATATCAAGTTACTAAAACAGGCCAAGCACAAATTCTAAAAAATCAAACAGATTTTCTTAGAGCCATTAAAACACACTTACAAAACCTTGACCGAACAACCTTGACTGTCCCAGACACACCTCAACAATCCAACCCTTCATCCTCTATAAATCAGGTTAATACTCTCCAAAATAACCCTATATCAACCTCCGATACAGATACTTTTCAAGAACAACCTCTTCAACTAAACAGACTTACCTGGCAAGCTTCCAAAACAACCATTGCTTCAGACATTTCCATATCTACTGAACCAACTATCATTATCCAACATAAATGTAATGCTTCTTCCCTCTATAAATGTAACATAGATGGAATGTCTTAATACAATATCTTAAACACCCTCCAACAAATGACCATTGCAGCTAATGCCTACAAAACCCAAATAGAAACCTCAAACAAAACCATAACTGAACTCCTTATTGGAGGTTTCTCTGGCCAGCTTAAAGGATGGTGGGATTACCACCTCACTGAAACATACCGCTTACATATTCTAAACTCTATACAAACCTATGAAGACCAAACACCTATCCTTGACCCTTTAGGAAACACCATCCAAGATGTTGTGTCTACCCTTATCCTTACCATCTCCTTACATTTTGTTGGAGATCCTTCCCATCTGAAAGATAAAAATGTTGAACTTCTCTCCAACCTTCGGTGCAAGAAGCTTAGTGACTTTCAGTGGTACAAAAATACCTTCCTTACTCGTGTTATGCTTCGAGAAGATTCAAACCAGCCTTTTTGGAAAGAAAAATTCTTTGTAGGCTTACATATGGTGAACTTGTGAGCTTCACACAAAAAAAAGGTCTTAAAATCTGCCAGGACCTCAAACTCCAAAAACACTTAAAGTGGGAAATGTAACATACCAGGCAAGAACTTGGTAGTTTCTGTCACCAGTTTGACCTTTCCACTAAAAAACCCTCCTGCAATGGAACCTGTTCACAACCCAAAAAATATTCGAGCCAAAAACCTCCTTATAAACGAACAACCCATAAATACCGATAACAATTTTATTCCAAACCAGATCAACCTTACTACAAAAAGCCCTACAAATTTACCAAACCTCACAGACCTTTCTAGTCAAAACCTAAACCAAAATTTGACCCCAAAAACATTACCTGTTACAAATGTAACTAAAAAGGACATACTTCTCGTTTCTGCAAAGTCAATACCAAACTAAATGAGCTCCAAATAGATAAAGATAACATCAACCAAATACAAAATCTTTACATTGAAGCCACAGACACTGACCACTCTCCTTCAGAAACTTCTGAAGAAGAATTTCAAATTGATGAAATAGTAACTACCATTGCTGCTTCAGATGCCTCTACGAATTCCAAATAAATTAACGTCTTAACCCAAGACCAAGAATTCATTCTTGAGGCTATCAAAAGACTTGATGATCCTCATCTTCAAAAAACCTATTTGGATAAACTGTTGAAAGATTTCAACCAATTAGAGCACCCTTCATCTAACCTTCCAAACCGCTCTATATTACCCTTTACTAGCACTAATACATATGATCTTACAAGGATCCTTAATAAAAAGAAATCCAAAACCACAGTCACCATTCCAGAATTATATTATGAGATCGAAACTCTCAAATCCGAATTACAAACCTTAAAACAAGCCCAACAGAAAGACTCTACCATATTACAACATCTTCTGTCCAAAATTGAAAACCAGTCTGACACTGAGTCTGAATCAGAAGATCAAACCATTGAATCTCATGCATTGCCCCATACACTTACAAATATTGAGCATATTCTAGATGATTTCCTGAATGTATTAACACAAATATCTTCCAAAAAAATATTTGATTAAGATTATGCTTATTTTCTTAGAAGATTTCAAACTTGACACTATTGCCTTATTTGACAGGTACGGATTTAAACTGCATCAAAGAAGGCGTGGTTCCAAAATGATTTTTACAAAATTCCTCTAAAAAACTCTGCTGCTAATAATTCAAAATTGTATATTGTAGGAAAAACCGAAGCCTCTATTTTCAACGACGGATTTCTCTTAAAACATTCTTTGTCGTTACAAAAGATATTAATCATACCATCATTCTTGGCAGTCAATTTATTGACATGATCAATCCATATCAAGCACATCATAATTGTATTACTTTCAAAATTAATAGCATCAAACTTGTTTTCTCATTCTTAGAAAAATCTAAGACTAGAAATTTGAATTTGATTAAAGCATGCTCCATACATACTTATCATATCAATGCACTGATTCATGGAAAACAATTCCACCTACATGATTTACAAAATCATGTTTCTTTTTGTCGTATCAACAAACAATTACAAAACTCTGATTTATAAAAGAAAATCATTGATTTACAAAATAAGATTGAACAACAAATCTGTTCAAACTTACCTAATGCTTTCTGGAAAAAAAACAACACATCGTTGATCTTCCTTATGAAGATACTTTTTCAGAAAAACTTATACCTACAAAAGCAAGACCTATACAAATGAATGTTGATTTAGAACAGCATTGCAGAATTGAAATCCGCGATCTCGAGTCTAAAGGTCTTATCCAAAAGTCTAGATCACCCTGATCGTGTGCATCCTAAATGTGAATAAAAACTCTAAGATTGAAAGAGACACACCAAGACTTGTGATCAATTACAAACCTTTAAATGGATCAGATATCCAATCCCCAACAAAAAAGATTTGTTGCAAAAATTGCACTCTGCATTTATATTTTCTAAATTTGATATGAAATCCGGATTTTGACAAATCCAGATTGATCCAAAAGATAAATACAAAACTACTTTTACAGTTCCTTTTGGCCAAAACGAATGTAATGTCATGCCCTTTGGCTTAAAAAATGCACCATTTGAATTTCAATGCCTCATGAATGACATCTTCAATGCACATTTAAAATTCTGTATTGTTTACATTGACGATGTGCTTATTTTTTCACATTTCATAGATCAACATTTCAAACATCTACATACATTCTTTCATACTGCAAAACAAAATGGTTTAGTTGTTTCTAAAATAAAAATTTCTCTCTTCCAAACCTGTGTTCATTTCGTAGGCCACTATATCTGCCAAGGCACTGTAATACCAATAGAGAGAGCTTTAACCTTTACAAACAAATCTCCTGATAAGATCACTGATAAAACCCAATTGCAAAGGTTTTTAGTCAGTCTAAATTATGTTCTGGTTACTATCCCAATATTAGTCGTCTATCCAAACCTTTCAATGACAGGTTAAAAACCAACCTTATTCCCTAGTCTAACCTCCATACCGACCTAGTCAAACAGATTAAGAAATAGGTCCAAATCATTCCTCTCCTCCATTTAGCTAATCCTTTAGCTTCTAAGATAGTCGAGACCGATGCCTCTGACCTAGGATATGGTGGGATTCTTAAATAAGTACAAGATAACAAAGAGCAAATACTCCAGTACACATCCGCCCACTGGAATGATTGTCAAAAAATTACTCTACTATAAAAAAGGAGATCCTTTCAATTGTTCTTTGTATTACAAAATTTCAAAGCAATTTATTAAATCAAAAATTTCTTTTATGTGTTAACTGCAAATCTGCAAAAGAAGTTTTACAAAAAGATGTCCAAAATCTTGCTTCAAAACAGATTTTTGCCCAATGGCAAGCTATTTTAAGTATTCTTGCTTCAAAACAAATCTTGCTTCAAATTCAATCCTCGATTTCCTAACCCGAAAATTCCTTCAAAACAGTCCTAATGCCTCCAAAAGCAAAAGCCAAAGACAAGGGGAAAGCCCCTCAAACCCAGCCTACAAAACTAGAAAGCCCTAAGCCTTGTGCAAAACTCATGTCTTCAGCCATCTTAGCTGTTAAATCTATCAAATCCTGGTATGAGGTAGTTATTGAAGAAGAAGAAACTACAAAACCACCATAGGTACAAACAGACGCAATTCAACATTGGGATGACACTATATCCAAATCACCAGAATTACTCCTAGCATTACAAAAAGTGTCCCAACAAGCCTTTAGTGACTCCACATCTCAAACAGGTAGTATTTTCAAATCCCTTTCAAAACCCCAAAGAGGCATTTCTACTTCAAAACCCCTCCTTTCTTTACAACAAACCAGTTTTCCAAAAATCAAATCCAAATATATTTTCAAAACTACTTTTCAAAATATTTTAACTATGGAAGAAGGATTTTATCATTAAAACCCTTCCATTGTTGCTTCAAAAATTTTCCCTCTAAATTGGTACTACAAACCCTGGAATTTAGCCAAACTACAATCCTACTATGCCGCCATCCTTGAGATTACCAAATCTGTCAAGTTCAAACACTTCAAACTACATTCTGATCACACTGAACTGGCATATTCTACATGCATCATTCACAAAAATATCAATACTTCCTATACGTATTGCGATTACCAACATGCATGGTTCAATGCCTTCCTCCTATAAAAGCAAAACCATAGCCATTCTTAGCTTTTCTACTTCAATAGTGTCATGAATACTGTCGCGGGGGGACGCGACGTCGTTTGGCGACGGCGGAGGCTCTTTGTTATGCCTCCTGGTGTGAGGTGTTGTGTGTTGGGAAGGTTTTATTTTTTATTTTTTATTTTTTTTATTTTTTATTTTTTGAAATATTTTGAAGAATACTGAGTATTTAATACCAGATTTGTATTGTACAGTGTAAATATACAACCCGATATTATGCACAATTGGTAGAAAAATATATGAGAGAATCATAATTTTTTTTGAAATGGTTTTTTTTGAAATTTTTATTTTTTTAGTATTATAATGCACACACACACAAAATTCACGTCCTGCATGAACAGTAGGACGTGAATTATAATTCACGCCTATTGTTCACACAGTGAACAGGAAGGAAGAAGAAGAAGAAGAAGGGTGGCTCACCTGGTTGAAGGGTCGTGGCTGCCGTCACTAGTCTGGCTGAGGACGGTGGAAGAGTTGGTGGTGCTCGAAGGAATGGCTGCTGCTCACGTTACAAGAACTGTCGTGGAGTGCGTTTTCTAAGGATGAAAGACCCTAGAAGGGGTGGTTGCTGCCTTTGCTGCTACTGTTGAGGTTACGGTAGCAGAGAAGGAGGATGAAACAGGTCTGCAGGAGAGAGAGGGAGTCGTGGTGGCTGTTGGTGGTTGTGCCGGCTTCCTATGGTGGAGCTGTATTTGTGGTGCTGTGTAGGCCGGGTGTGTTTGTATTCTCGCCGGATAAGGCAGCTGTGGAAAAGGTGGAGAGAGAAAGAAAGAAAAATGAAGAGAAAGTTGCAGAAACCGGGAAAAAGCTGATTTTTTGGCTTATTTTGGACCCGATTTTCTCCTCTTTCAAGCTATCAAATCCACCTCAATTTATAGGCGGTGGAACAGGGAAATCTTGGCTCAAAGTAGGCATGGTGCACTGTCAAACTGTCAAATCTGCAGCTGCAGGCTGCTTGAGTTGGCCTCTTTAGGGTGGTGCCACGTCCGTTTATTTGCCAGTGAGCCAGTGAAGACGATACCCCGACGTAGAGAGATGTCTGGTAATCAGTTTCGTGCAAGTTTTGGCAAATTTGGTGGACGTTAGGTGCATTAAATGAACCTGCAAAGAAGGTGACTGAACCAGTTTTTCCGGGAAAAAGAAGAAGATAATGAATAATGTTCAGGATTCTATTTTGGCTAAATTTCATTTCAGTCCTTTCGCTTTCAATTGCTTTCAATTGAACCCCTAATTGACCGTAAACGTTTGCAGTTAAGCCCCTGATGACCTTCAATTGGAACCCCGAAGTTACGCGCCTATTGCAATATGGTCCTTGGCCTCGGATTTTGTCAAATTTGCCCCTAGTTGACCCAAAAACTTCAATTTTCCTGTAATTTGGCCCCTAATTTCAATCAATTAACTTGGTAAAAATTAAATTTGGTCTCTTAAAATTCCAATTTCCTCAACTAAGCCCAAATTAGGCTCCCAATCTTAATTTTTCACCAATTAAGCCCCAAATAAAATTAATTTGACCCATTTAAAGTATAATTAAGTCTTTGCACTTAATTAAATCCTTCAATTGGACCCAAATTAATTCTTAAACATAATTAAAATTTAATTTGGCCTATGATTAAATCAAATTGGCCTACTAAAAATTTAATTATATCATCGGACTTAATTTTTATGCAAATTCGTCCAATAATCATTTAATTTGATCTTGAATTTGCATTTTTTTTCTCCATTCTTGGGCATAATGGGGTACAATTAGATCTTTAATTTCCTCCAAAAATTACAGCTTGATTTCCCAGTCTGCTTTCTTCACGTTGCCAGCCTTTATTTTATTTTTTGATTTTTATTTTGAAAAAAAAGTAAATTTTTGGGGAATAACCCAGAATTGGGTTATAACAAATACTACAAAGCTCCCCCTTTGGTTTCTCCAATGATGGGACTACTATGGTTGTCATGTTGACTATCTCAAAGAATATTCTCTGGTTGAAAATGGTTGCCTCCATTTCAAAAATAATTTTCAACCAATTCCTTCTGAAAGGAAGTTTTCTTCCATTCTCATTTTTTGTATAAAATTTTTTTGTTCCATGGGTATGTTCGTGGTTCTATGATTATAATCTATGTAGATTTTCTAGGAGGGTTTGCGTGATAAGGGATATTGATAACAGAAGGGATTTTGAAAATTCTTCCTAGATCTATTATACTGGAAGAGGAAGAGCCTTCTGAGAATCTGGAACTTGTAGAATGTTGATGGAAAGATAATTTGACTTTACCATCTGTGTACTGGATAATGTTTTTCATTCGGACATTAGGTTGAGGTGGTTGAGGTAATTCTGTGGTGCTGCACCTTCGAGGATCCAATCTTCTAGAAGGGATATATCTTTCCATTGGATTGCTTTTGGGGACAACAGTGTTTGAGCGGGATAAATCTGTTTGTAGAATGAGTGTTTCTCCTTTTTTAGATTGGAATTTGTGTTTGCTAGCAAAGGCTGAGAACATGCTTTGTAGTGAATTTTGAATATGAGAGCAACAAGAATATATCCTTCTAGCATGTCATAATTATGGGTCTTTATTTGTAGTAGCATACTTTGCAAAATATTTTTGTCTTTGAGGGATATAGTTATAGCATCCCGGAAGACAGCTAGAATGGTGGTGTTTAAACCTTCTTTTGTAAGGGGTTTTATCCCGACTTGGATAAGGCCAATATATTTATAATTTCGGGCTAGATGTTTTTGTAAGGCTTTTTGAGAGAGGAGTTGAATGGTTTCACAAGGTTTTGTAAGCTGAATATCTCTTTTTTCAGTTTTGATAGTAAAATCTGTTATGAAAATATCATATTTATCATTTATAAGGAGGTTTCCTGGATAGGAATAAAACCTATCCACATGGATATATATATATATATCTTTTAAATAAAATTGATATTAATATGATACTAGAAAATAATAATTAAATAATACATAATTAATGATACTTGGGATGTCCAATTAAAAGACAGAAAACAACTGAGGCTTTTTTTTTATCATATTTATGTGAATACAAATACAGTTCAATTTATCCATAAAACAACATAGAGCAACCTAACACTAAGATTACTCCCAACACCAATTCAATAGAACAAAAGCACATTTTAATAGTTTTAGTTGATAATAAAGATCCTTGTGTATTTAGAATTGTTGGATACCTTTTAACCCAGTGCATTTACTACCCAAATAGAAAGCATTTTGCAATGAAAAAATTATTGAGACATTATAATCTGTAACGACCACATTTTTAAGACACATATTAATATTTAAGACACAAATTAACATATTCAAAATCATAGATAATATGAAACCATGATTATTTTTTAAAATAGTAATAGTTCATTATCGGTTAGAATGGTTGACCGATTCATATTGTCATGATCAATTGATTGACCAGATACTGCTAAATTTCATTGGTGTCCCAAATAGTCGATCAATTTGATCAACCAAATTAGACAATAGCCAATTTTATTTTTCCTCCTATCAATTGGTTAATTGGATCATTTGATAATCCTAAATGGTCAATCGATTTGTGCAGCACATCAAATATTCATTCAGTTTATATATAGACACATTGAAATATCGGTAGAGTTTCCCTTGAATTTTAACATTTCTAAGTCTATTATTCACTTGTACAAATCTTAATTTTACACAAGATCCAACATCTAAGATCATTTCATGTTCAACAAGATCAAAATAGACTACGTTTATTCTTTTAGCTTTCCCTTATTCCATTTCATATAATGATTTCTACATAATTATCTTATAAACTTAACATAAACAAGTTGTAAAATATTAAGAAATTAAATTCCATATATTTCTAGTTAAGACATAAAAAAGTAAGATTACATAAAATAATACAATGAGCTAAAAACTTTAAGTTAATATATGCATGTTTAATAATAGATTTAATTACATAATAAGTGTGTGGTATTCCTAAATTCAACATTATGTTTACCATCAATAACAAAAGAAGTCTATTGTTCAGTGTGAGGATCCTGTAGTCAAAATAATTTCCAATAGAAGAAATAGTATTTAACAATTGATATGTGTATTTGGAAAAATAATTATCAAATTACAAATATCAATAATTAACAATTAAGAAATTTTATGTCATCAATTATCCAATAGTATCCTAAATAATAGTACCATTAATTCTTTTATATCATTCAAATCAATTATCTTAATTACATCATTCAAGTCACCTATCACTCTGATGACTCTAATTCCCTTATGGTAAATTTATTATTTAAATTCTCGGTCATCATATAGACTGATGCCTCTAGTACCACTTAGGTACTAGTCAATATATATTTAAATTCCTAGTCATCAAATAAAGTGACGCCTTTAGTACCACTTAGGTACTAGTCAATATTTAAATTCCTAGTCGTCAGATAAATTAATGTCTTTAGTACCACTCATGTACTAGTCAATATTTTTAAATTTTCCTTTTCAGTTGTTCAATAATCATATCACAATTAGTATATATACATAAACAAGCAATTAAATAATTTTGATTATTTAACAATTAGAGCCTTGAACAACCTAGAAGGAGGAATGCATAGCGGCTACCTAGTGCCTAGGCTATAGATACAATCCCCTGCTGTTGTCCTAAACCTATAGCCTCTCCTATTACCATAAGAATCCAGACATAATTACAATATAAACACCATTAAAGACTCTTACCAAATTTGTTTTTCATGTAATTAACTCTTCATCCAATCATTTATTTCATCATATAATATAATTGAATACTAATTTCAAGTCAATTTGGACAAAACCTTTCAGAATTATTCACACTAATTTGGCTAAAATACCTTTTTTTTATAAGTATAATTGTATTAAAGGGAAAAGTTGTATAAAAATATGAAGGGCATACCCCAAGATGTATATCATCTCATAACCCATATCAAATTGACTTAAGCAGTAGGAGAAAAAAAATGCAAAAGCTAAATAAAACTAAAAATAAAACTAAAAACAATACTACTTGGATAGTAGTTCGTTAAACTAGTCGACTGGTTCATGGAAACCTCAGAATTGATCGATTGGTTTTGTAAAAATAACAGACATGTTAAGTGGAACTCTAAGAAAAACAAACTAGAGGTATCTTGTGACTCTGGAAGACTTCATTTGGATCTGAAAGTAGCTGAAATCTAGTATTTTGGTTCTAGTATAACCAACCTAGACCTGATAAGCTCAAACATTTCTTTACTAACAACATGATAAGGATGATAAGCCTAGTGAGAAACTTAATTATTCCTCTCATGCTAGATGAAGTAAATTGTGGCTGAGAGTAGTAACCCAGATTTCTACTGCTTGTACTGGATCGTACAAGTCTATCCCTTCAATTGCTCTGATTCGGGCTTCTAGTGCTGCTATCTTATCAATGTCATCAGATGACTTGGTCTTCTAGGACTCATTGGCAAATGCATCTATGATTGCAGGGGTTGGTGCCGGTGGCATTGAGTGCACAAATGCTGGATTGTGTGGAGGTTCTTGACCATGTTCATTCATTGTTTCTTCAAGTTGAGCTGTTGCCGAAAGTTGAACAAAGATAGCTGGCCGGTTAGAAGGACCTTTACCAGAGGTATTTCTAAGTGTTTGCTCGAGTAAGCTAGTGAGGCGAGCCACGCTTGCTTTTAGAGACTCTAACTCTTCTTGGAAATGGGCATCACGGTGAGCACGCTCTTCGCCTTCCATGTTTCTTGCTCGAAGTCAAGTGTTGTAGGCTCTTTGGGGACCTATATTTCAACCTGATGCAAGTATGTATGTTATTTACAATGGATGGATGTATGTGTGTGGATGCAAATGTATGCATATTTGGTATGAACGGAAAAAAAACATATACAAAATGAATATGTTGGGAGTCCATGCTCTAAAGGAATGTGCTAGGTCATTACATGATAGGTAGGCTTTCTACCTAGTCTTAAAAGGGTCTATGAATTGCCTGGTGACCACCTCACGTGAAGGTAGTATAGGGGTTTACAAGAAATGGTTGGGGCACAATGTGACCGCCATTACCGAGTAAACACTCAGTTCATAGTTTGATGTTTCACGAATCTGAACCCCGACTGAAAGTCATGAGGCAGATTGCTACTCCCCACCTAACCTGGAACTGGGCTTTATTTGTAAAATTAAAATGCATGCTAAAGCAATAAAAATACGAGCTTAAATTAAAGACCAACAAAAGAAAAACAATCAAACAATCAATGCTTAGTCCGACCAGGCAGGGCTTTCCCCAGTGGAGTCGCGGGGGGCGTGACGTCGTCTGGCGACGGCGGAGGCTCTCTATCGTTCCTCCTGTTGTGAGGTGTTGTGTGTTGGGAAGGGTTTTTGGATTTAATCATAAAATTATGATTAATATTTAGGAGTCGCCACCTAGTATTATGGTCACTAGGAACCTATGATCTGCGAGAGTCTGGGTAAGGGACTGGTTGTGCAAGGGGAAGATA
>Ga0325411_1000681_pt1 | contig 36239 bp, 17 predicted proteins | sample PopdelMetagenome_13_FD_206181 | JGI IMG/M metagenome (GOLD analysis project Ga0325411, IMG submission 206181) | Populus deltoides microbial communities from Bellville, Georgia, United States - Xylem-PdIQD-R4 | ecosystem: Host-associated > Plants > Phyllosphere > Stem > Wood/Secondary xylem...
AGAGAGAGAGAGAGAGAGAGAGAGAGAGAGAGAGAGACTTCTATGTATTTCTCTGGAACCAGGCCAAAATGAAACAAACCACTAATAGCACGCCTGGAAATATGTGGTATTCTCAAAATTCTATAGTTACATCATTCATGCGATGTATCTGATATAACATATAAATATTTTATATTTAAAAATACATTAAAATAATATTTTTTTTATTTTTAAAAATTATTTTTAACATTAATATATAAAAATAATATGAAAATATTTAAAAATATTAATTTAAAATTTAAAAAAACTAAATTTTTTCAAAACAATTTTAAATCACCAAAATAAATATGCTCAGTGGCCCATGCAAATCAATAGCTAGCTAATTCACATGATTGATTGGTTTGTGGTTCCTGTAGCCTTATCCTTAACAATCCTTTTGCCTCACTGTGCAAATGATTCGCGTCACCTGTGATTAATAGAGAAGCAAACTATGAAATTAAATATTTATATTCTATTCATTTAATTTTGAATATTTTTTTATTTTTATTTGGGTATTCTTTACTATTTTAAAGAATAAGACTAATTTCATTCGGAGTTTATAGTTACCTTTTCTAATAAGTGCGTTTTCTGAAAATTAAATTTGTATTTTTACCGCTACAAGATATAATAATACCTTAATTATTGGAGCAATACTTTATCGATATTCAATCTTGAATATGCATGCATGTATAGTTCAAGTAATATCTTAACTTATGTTTTTCCCTTGTATAGTCTTTTCTGATGGATTTATTTGCTTACCTTTTTCTTCGTAATAAACTTGGATCTGATAATTTGCAGACGAGAGAGGAAAATACGAGGAAAAGAGAGCAGAGATGCTAGTCTAGTGTCCCTCAAATTTGCATCTGTTTGTTTGTGACAAGGAACATATACGTCACAGAATGCTCTCGGCACGTATAAACACAACCTCTGCAGTACTGGCCTTCGTAATCTTGCACCTTTTCCTCAACTGCACCACTACGTAGTACGTACCCCTGGTTGATATCTCATACCGATTTGTCTTTTGGCTGCTCGACACTCTACTCTTCAACAGTGCCGCGCGTGAACACTGGTTGGGTTCAAGTGTTTTTTTTTTTTTTCCTTGCTCTGTTATTTCATGTGTTTTTGGTATCCAGGTCCCTTTTTTTATTATTTTTTTTTTTCTCAGTGACCGCTCATAATCTGGTTTATTTTTATTTTTATATTAAATTTATTTTTTATTTTTTATTTTTTTCTTTATCCCTTTCCTAATTAAATTTTATTTTTATTTTTACCCCTCATCATTGGATTTTAAATTATTTTTGTGTCAAATCTAGCTTTTATTTTTTTAATTGTTATTTTTTTTTGTTTTGAAGTTTTTTTATTGCATTTTTTTATTTTAATTTCATCTCTTGTTATTTTATTGATTTATAATTTTGATTTGTTATTTTTTTAGATTTGCTTTCTATAGGATTGATCTCAGACTTATGAACAAGTTTTGAAGATTAACACAAATCAACTTTGATTTTTTTAATATTATTTTTATTTTTTTAAATTTTATCATTTAATATTTTATTTATTAAAAATTAATTTTATTTTCTTTTCAATTAAATTATCCCAATTCTTTTTCCGTTTTCTTTTCAATTAAGTTATCCCTTTTCAATTAAGTTATCCCGTCCCAATATCACAAATAGATTTTAACCTTAATTCATTTTTTTTTTACTTTTTCTTACATTGTTAATTTTTTTAATTATTTTATTTATTGTAGTTGTATTATTTTATTTGTATTACTTAAATTAATGGAACATATCAAGCTCAGATTGTTTTTGATTTTTTTTTTTTTTAAACACTTGCATCTCCTAATCAATTTTTTTCGTTTTAGATGAAACCGCAGTATAGTATAGTATAGTACTAGCAATTAATGATTAAGGATATTTCATAATTATCTATAAAAACAGAAGAGGACTACTAATTAATAATGGAAACCAAAACCTAGCAGGATTCAATTGTTGTTCCAACCACCAATTGATGTATTTACATTTATTAAAACAACTTAATCAAACATCTAAATATTCTCTGACCAACTACCAGGCGAGCTGTTCTTTTCCCTTCTAACCCCATCCCATAACCTAACAACGTTGCCGTTAATCACCGTCAAATCCTGACATCTGTACCATCCATATTCCCCCATTCTCACCCTCAACATTCTCTCCCACAATGTTATCTCTCCCCCACACCTACCCCACTCTCCAAGAACCGTTAACTCCTCCTCGCCGTCGTCAATGTTACCTTCATTTTGCCTGTCATCATCTTGATAATAATACACCACAAACTTCCCTTTTTTCGCTCCATTGTCTTCAAACACTGATGGACTTGAACTCGCTGAACCGGGAGCTGCTGGTTCTGTAACTGACTTAGGCGTTGTTGTTGTTGTTGTTGTTGTTGTTGTTGTTGTTGTTGTTGATGATGATGATGATGATGATGATGTTTCGGGATGAGATAACTCAGTGATTTTGCGTTCAATGTAATCCGGTGAAGGTGATGGTTCCGCCAGCGTTTTGACGGCTCCGGCGGCCCTGATCCTCCAAAAGCTAACGGCAGCTGTTATAACGGCAACCCACGTCCATAAATTGTTAATGATAGTAAGGATCCCAAGATTCACATAATCAAAAACCAAAGCATCAATTGGAGAATCTAAAACATCCATGATTGAAGAAAATGAAAACCCAGAAGCTAAAAAGAAAACGAAAATATGCTTTCCCTTTTCCTCTGTGGTTTTTGAGGTTGTGAGGGTGGTGAATGATACGAGGAGGGTGACTGATTATTTATGTTAAGGTGTGAGTTAATGTGGACTGTTGGATTTATAATCAAGACTAGAGAGTCGAATCTGACAATAGATGCCGAGAATCGAGAGCAAAGATGCTAATCTTGCTGTGGTAGATCCAAAATATATACCAAATTCGACACTTGGATTTTTTAATTTTTTATTGAATATTATATGACACGTGTACGGTCAGACTGGGCGTCTCGCTCGTCCAGTATCCTCCTTTTGATTTAAAGGAGATAAATAAAATGGGCAAAGTGCATTTTGGGTCCTCTATTTTCAGTAATATTTTACTCTGACATCTATTGTCTCACACAGACATTTTCAAATAAGTTAAATAATCATTGTGGCCCTTATGTGGTGTAGCAATGATTTTTTTTTTTTCAAATTAGGATCATTACAGTAATAGCTGAGAAAAATAAAAAATTCTTGTTTTTTATATAAAAAAAATTGGAGTTGTCATTTAGTACCTTGATTTCAAAAAACCCTAATTGATTTTAGAGTCTAGATAAAGAGATTGATTGTGTATAGGAATAATGTATCACCCATAATACACCGTACCTAAGTTAAGCTGAATTATTTGATTGTTTAATATAAATTAAGGTACTGTTGTGTTTTCTAATTATTTATTTGTCTAGTGGTTAAAGTTGATCCATCCTAATAGAGTAGATCTAACTTTATAGGTCAAAGCTAGTCATTCTAAATTCAAAACATATTTTTTACATCTTTGATATTCGAAATACGTCTTCGTATAAATTCACAATCCTTGATATTGGAACAAACAAAAAATTTTATTGGTATTTTTGAAATATAAGTCAAGTTCTTATAGATTTCATAAACTGATTATTAAATTGAGAAGTGCATGTAAAGATAAAAACAAACTATTTTTTTTTAGTTTTTTGGTATTTAACAAATGTTAAATTATGCAATGTATTTTAAATATGATTTTTTATTTATTTATGAGAGACTTGGTCATATACAATTTAAAATAAAATTGTATTTTTGAAAGAAAGATTTTTTGTTATTTTTTTTTGAAGGAAACCGATTTACTTAATACTACAAAAGCATCCCACGTGTATATCATAATTCCAAATATTAAATATAAAAAGGTAAAAAATATAGGGAACTCGAAATTAATAACAAGATGATCTTCCAAAAAATTTTAAAATTTTATTTAACTTAGACTAAGGCCATCTTTAATCAAATTATTTTAATCGGGATAAAATCTCAAGACAAATTATCGTGCATCAACTCAATACCAGGTAAAACAAAAAATCCACATGAATCTTGTTAGTTCATGATTCCATTCAAATTTCATGCTAATTTAAATAAATCAACACCAACCTCAAAATAACTCATGCACCAACATTTAATGTCCACAAAGCAATCAAAACCCAAACAAATAAATCAACAATACCACACAAATCATTAAACCATTTCAACTGAAGAATATAAAAATCCAATAAACACTAGTTATCTCGGGTTTTTTTATTTATTGTTCATTGTTATTTTTTTACTATATTGTTAAAGTAACTCGACTTAATGGATCCAGTCAAATAAATTACTCGCGTCTTGAATTTTTCTTTCTTCTTTAAAAAAATTGGTCTGAATGTCATAAAATGAGACATTGTTTTAGGTTTACTTGAGTTATTTTTTTTTAATGGTTTTTTATTGAATGTTTTCTTCATTTCAGGCCTTCAATATATGGTTAATTTAAATTGGAGTTCCTAATCTATTTTGATTTGAATTCCATGTGTCATCACATGCTCATGTTCTAGACCAAGAGTTTCGCGGGTTAAACATGGTTAATCTTAATCGATTCAATATGTTAGTGTTTTAATATTTTTTTTAAAAAAAACTTATCATCTAGTGTATCATAATTTCAATATTTTAAAAATTCTTCATATGTTGTACATTGAACTTTTATCTCCATAGTATTTCTATATATTTTTTTATAAAGTTATAAAAATAATCTAATACACAGCACAGCACAGGTAAAAAAAAACTAGTCAATAACTGTGACATGCACCTAAGTGATTTGTTGTGTAACTTTTAATCTTTAATTCATTTTTATTCACTAGAAGGTTTTTAAAATCATCACTAGAAGGTTCTTAAAACTTTCAAATGATCAGTGGATGCAAACTCCTAAACCAAGTTATACACCCTATATACATCCAAGGAAAACATTGAGTGGAGAAAATATTTCTATTAAATTGAGAATAAATCTGTCACAATTTCTATTGTTATTATTATTATACATATAACTAGAAGGGATCATTATTTCCCTACACCCAAATACACATTACAACATTAATCAATAATACATTTTTTTTTTCTCTTTTCTCTTTTTTTTTTCCAACTTTCCCCTTTTTTTTATTTTTTTTCTAAAAGTATTTTTTTTTTCAACTTTCCTCTGTTTTTTTAAATTATTTTTATTGATTTTATTTTTTAAATATTAAACTGATTAAAAATTTCGCTTTGTAATTTTTTTTCTACATTGCATTCCTCTTTTTTTTTTTTACTTTTTTTTTGGATTTTCTCATTATTTTTTCCAACTTTCCTCTTTTTTCCTTTTTTTTTCTTTTTTATTTCCAAAATTACTTTCCTTTGTTTTCTCTTTGTTTTTTTTTTAAAATTATTTTTGTTGATTTTATTTTTTAAATATTGAGCTGGTTATAAATTTTATTTTTTAATTTTTTTCCTTTAAAATACTGTTTATTTCTATAGTATTTTTCCACATAGTTTCCTATTTGATTTTTTTATTCTTTAAAATTATATTTGTCGATTTTTTTAATATCAATGTTTCCCCAAACCCAAATGCACTATGGATTACAACAGTAATCCACAGTGCATTCCTTTTTTTTTTATTTTACTTTTTTTTTCTTATTTTTTTTCCATTTTTTTTCCAACTTTCCCCTTTCTTTTTCTTTTTTTTTGTTTTTTCCTTCAAAATTACTTTCTTTTTTTGTTTTCAACTTTCCTCTGTATTCTTTTGTTTTTTAATTTTTTTTTCAAAATTATTTTTGTTGATTTTACTTTTTAAATATTGAACGGATTAAAAATTTCACTTTGTAATTTTTTTTTACTACAGTGCATTCTTTTTTTTTTTTACCTTTTTTTCATTTTTTTATTTTTTTCCAACTTTCCCCTTTTTTCTGTTTTTTTTTAAATTTTTTTTTGTTGATTTTACTTTTTAAATTTTGAGTTGGTTAAAGATTTTGCTTTGTAATTTTTTTCTTTAAAATCAAATTTCCTTGATTTTAATTTTTTTAAAATCAACAAAAATAATTTTTTTCAACTTTCCTTTGTTTTCAATTTTTTTTTCAAAATTATTTTTGTTGATTTTATTTTTTAAATATTGAGCTGGTTAAAAATTTTATTTTTTTAATTTTTTTCCTTTAAAATACTGTTGATTTCTACAGTATTTTTCCATATAGTTTTCTATTTTATTTTTTTATTTTTCAAAATTATATTTGTCGATTTTTTTTAATATCAATGTTTCCCTAAACCCAAATGCACTGTGGTAATCCATAGTGTATTCCTCTTTTTTTATTTTATTTTTTATTTTTATTTTTTTTCCAACTTTCCACTTTGTTCTTCTTTTTTTCATTTTTTTTCTTCAAAATTACTTTCTTTTTTTGTTTTCAACTTTCCTCTGTTTTCTTTTGTTTTTTAATTTTTTTTGTTTTTTTTAAAAATTATTTTTGTTGATTTTACTTTTTAAATATTGAGCTGGTTAAAAATTTTGCTTTGCAATTTTTTTTTCCTACAGTGCATTCCTCTTTTTTTTTACCTTTTTTTTTGTGCATCTTTTCACTTTTTTTCCAACTTTCCCCTTTTTTCTGTTTTTTTTAAATTTTTTTTGTTGATTTTACTTTTTAAATATTGAGTTGGTTAAAGATTTTGCTTTGTAATTTTTTACCTTTAAAATACTGTGGATTTCTGCGGTGTTTTCTTACATAGTTTTTATATATTGTTTTTCAAAATTATATTTGTTAATTTTTTTTAATATCATTGTTTCCCCACACACAAATGCACTTTGGATTACAACACTAATCCACGATGCATTCCTCTCTTTTGTTTTTTACTTTTTTTTTTTATTTGTTTTCAACTTTCCCCCCTTTTTTTTCCAAAATTACTTTCCTTTTTTTTCAACATTTCTCTGTTTTTTTTTGTTTTTTTAAATTATTTTTGTTGATTTTAATTTTTAAATATTGAGCTAGTTAAATATTTTGCATTGTAAATTTTTTCCTACAGTGCAATCTTCTTCTTTTTTTCTTTTTGCATTTTTTCATTATTTTTTCCAACTTTCCCCCTTTTCCTTTTGTTTTTCCAAAATTACTTTTCTTTTTTTTCAACTTTCCTTTTTTTTTCAAAATTATTTTTGTTGATTTTACTTTTTAAATATTGAGCTAGTTAAAAATTTCACATTGTAATTGTTTTTTTTAAAATACTGTGGATTTTTGTGGTGTTTTTCCACATGGTTTTTCTATTTTATTTTTTAGTTTTCAAAATTATATTTGTTAATTTTTTTTAATATCACTGTTTCCCCACACCCAAATGCACTGTGGATTACAACAGTAATTTACATTGCATTCCTCTTTTTCTTTTTCTTTTGTTTTTTGCATTTTTCATTTTTTTTTTTGCATTTTTACATTTTTTCGGTCACAGTTTTTAGAACTGTTTGGTTTAAAAAATAGCTACAACGTAATGTTTTTATACAATTATGGAGAGAAAACACAATTTATCAATACTGCCATTGCAAATCCTCTCTCTCTCTCTCTCTCTCTCTCTCTCTATATATATATATATATATATATATATAAAACTATTTTACCATCAACAACACATTTCAACCGAATATTCGTCTCGCTCAATTTCTTTCCAAGATGTTTGTTTCGGAATCCTTTTTTTTTATATAAGAAAAACAAACACAATATCAAAATCTAATTGCTAAGCCAAACTGTCCCTTAGCAAAGAAATTTTTAGAAAATAATTTTCATTTGAACATGTTTCCAGTTCTAAAGAGATGGGAAAATGCCAATTGAACTCATCATCTCCTTTATTCAGAGAGAATAAAACTTGTAAAAGAAAAGGAAAATGGAAGATAAAAAGTGGGAAATTATTTTCTACGACTGAACAGGTCCTTTGTGTCTCATTATTAGCGATTGATTGAGTGAAAATGACATGCAACATTTGCAAATTTACAATTTGAATTGCAACGTTCGTGCTTGCTTGCTCTAACGTCAAATATTTAGCTCTCTTTCTTGCAAAACATCGGGTTGAATTGCACTGTCAAGAAAAAGATCCAGCCCTCCATTTTCTACTCACTTGATTTTTTTTATATAATTTTATCATTTCAAATTGATTTTATTTAAGATTATATTTCACATTTTTTTTATACGGGCATCCCTTGATGTTGAAGAATAATTCCAAGGTATGGTTGATGCTGAGTGCTGCAAAAAAAAAAAAAAAAACAAAACAAATACTTATTGATCTTAAATTTGAAACAAAAACATTTCTAGGGGCCAAAAAAAGGGTAGGATAACTTGACTGGCAAATGTAGGGGAGCAGTCGTGCTGTTGATGTTTTGAATTGTTCGTCTGAGTTGATTTAGATTATCTTAAGTTTTTTTATTGATTTTTTTTAACTTTTTTTTTAATATTTAATTGATTTGAGAAATTAATTTTGTATTTTTTTTTACTTTCTATTAAATTATCATATTTTTATGAACCAAGTCACGGGGGTTTAGTTGGCTTACCTTGATTCACTATAGTTGTTTTTATTTGTTTTATCCTTTATTTATTTATTTATTTATTTTTCCCATAGGTATCTTCCTTATTCATTAGGGTTGGTTGTTGCCTAATTTTTATTATTTTTATATGTTTTTTATGGGGTTTTCTTGGTTTCACGACCCAGGACATATGTTTGACAAGCTATCTCGGGTTGACTCAGGTTATGTTTTCATTTAAATAAAAAACTATTTTGTATTTTTAATTTTGTCCTCCAACATTGCTTATGCTCAGAATTGGGATTCATAATATTTTCCGTTTGTTTTCTATAAAATTATCCTATTCTCATGATTCATATGACTGGTTTAACATGTTAACTTGAGTTAACTTGATTTTTTTTTATCTTTTAATTTTTTTTTAGATTCCTGTAATTCAATATTTTATCAATTGACCTTTTTTTTTGTTCTTAGAAGACTTAAATAAAGCATGTTTGTTGAATCTTTGTATTTTTAATTTTATCCTTCGAACATTGGTTATGCTCATAACTGAGATTCATAAGTTTTTCCCTTTGTTTTTTATAAGATTATTCTATTTTCATGACTCATGTGATTGATTTAGCATGTTAACTTGTTTTTTTTTTTTTTAATTCCTGTAATTCAATATTTTGTTAATTGATATATTTTTTTTATCTAGGAGAGTCTATGACAACTGGAGCCGCCATTTTTTTTAACTTTTTAAATTATATTAATAGTACTTGAGCTTTTTTTTTTGTTGAAAAAAAAAAAATGACATGCTCATGATGTCGCCTAGGCACCAATCTAGCAGTATACTCTAAGGAGTTGGAGCAATGGTTAAAAAAAATTATTTCTTTTCTTAATTATCTGGATTCAAACCTTGTGCTCAACATTCAGGAAAAATTATTGAATTATTTTAAATGCAACATGTCGTTATGAAGGATGCGTTTTTAATATCGTCCAAGGAAAATTTAGTTTCCATTGAAATACTATTGAACCAAAAAAAAACTCACACTCTTCTGTCTAATATCATATATTTGATTATGGTTGACATTCACAATTATATTTAGCTTTTTTAGATGTATTCATATTTACATTTTTATATATTCATTACTGTATTTATTTAAAAGCTAAAACTCTTTAAAAAATTTGATTCACTATATATTTTCCCTTTAATAAAACAATATCTTCAATACCAAATAATTTATTATTTAATTTTTATTCATGTTATAAACCTTATCCACAACATAAGCACAATTTATATGAATAAATCTAGACAAAAACAACCGGATCAACCGGGTCATCCAGGTCAATTTTTTTTTAAAATCAAAACGACATCGTTTTAGTAAAATAAATAAATAAAAGTCAACGGGTTGCAACCGGGTTTTTGATCGGGTCTTACCGGATCACACCAGGTTTTTCCTTCCTTATTTTTTTTCAATTAGGCTCGGTTCCAGCCCCGGATCGATCCGCCAAACCGGGCCGATTTCAAAACTATTTTCAAAAGTTATATTCATGATAACAAATTGTGTAGGAAGACGCGTATAATATTTATTGGAGATAATTTCCATGTTCCACAGTATTGGTATGGTATTTACGAATTTCTTTTAAAGAACGAAACTCATTTTTTTAAAAAAAACTTTTTTTTAATAAGATTATATATAAAAAGTGGATCATTACATGAATTTCTCTTAAGGATTATATTTGGGCTTATAATTAATATTGGTGGATTTATATTAGTTGGGCATACTAAAGAGATTAGAGAAGAATGCTTATCTATGATCCAAATTAATGCATGGATTTACTAATGCGACTGAAGTCCAAAGACTTATTATAGTAAGCCCAATTGTCCAGATAACCCATCGTATTTGAATTGCAAAATAGATTGGATTGATTTTTAGTTTGGGTTTTGAAGAACACAAAAGGCCATTGCCCCATGCATTTCAGTTTATAAAAAGGATTAGATTGATCGAAAAAAATTGTCTGAGCTTGAAAAAGATGATGATTTGGGCCTTCAAAGCCCTCATTTGTTTTCTTAAGCCCATTTACACTGTTTCATTAAGCCCATTTCCCACTGGATTTAAGGTGCCCAGCATTTAGAATGTTTGATGATCTTTGAATATTCAAAAGTTTCTTTTGAAGATGCACGCTAGAATTAAGCAAGCCTTAGGAATTGATCTAATTACCCCATTGTTTCAACCTCCCTTGAATGGAGTTTACTCGTATAAATAGCTCAACAAGATAATCTAGTCGATATCTTAACTTGAATTGAATTTCATTTTAAATTATTTTTTATTTATATTAAAATTATATTGTTTAGTTAATTCAAGTTAACTTATTTAACTGCTATACAGGTTTTAAGTCAAATTAATACTAAATTGAGTTCAATATATAACAACCTCAACTTTTAGCAATACAATTCCCCCCCTCTCTCTATATATAAAATAGCTCATTATCAATTTTCTCCTATATTTCTATAATTTCTCTTATTGATAAATCAAACAGTCGACCAGTTACATCAACCAATTGAGATAATAGTGATTTTTATTGTTTAATTTAATCAAACAGTCGATCAAATTAGTTGGTAAATCTAATCGGTCAATTGATTTTGAACAAAAATTAACAGTGTTTTTATTTATCTTTTATTCACTTATTGTGTAACACTTAATTTCTTGACTTCACAAATTCTATACCAAATCATTCGGTAAAATTCTTTTTTTATTCTTGAATTATACAAGATTATTTGTACTAACCCTACATTTAAATTTAATCTTCCATTACTTAATCCAATTATCTCGGATCAAATTTTACAATTCAACACTTTCAAGAATAGACCTCATTTATTCTTTTGACCCATCATTTTATACTTCCATCAATAATTCCAACATATTCATCACACAATAATTCAACAATAATTTTTAGGTTAAAGAATCATAATTTAAATCTCATGCATTTGTAATCATAACTAAAAAGGACTAATTTAAAAATCTCTAAAGTTATAGTTTAATAAATTTAGTTGATACATGCATCCTATTATTAAAATTTACTTACATTCTAAAAGAACATACTTGAATTTACAAAATGGGTTTATATTTTCCTTAATTACAACTTTAATATCTATTAACAAAATTACAAAATTTATCTATTGCAGATCAATAGCTTGTGAAGATCCTGTAAACAATTTATTTTATAACAATTAGCATTAATTACAATATGATATAGCATGATAAGAAAGTTTGCTACTTAACTTATACACTGAGCGCTTAGGATCACACTGGAGTAATAAGACGACCAGAAAGACCGGTTAGGAGAGCAAGGGATATTCTAACAACGGAGATAATCGATTATTAAACCAATCTCTTTTCTTTGTTTCCAGAGTTAATTCATATCCCGGTCATCAATTAAATTGATGCTGTACTATGTCAAGCACTAGTCAATTTAATATTCCTGATCGTCAATAACATTGATGCCTCTACTACTACCCCAAGTACTAGTTAATTTCATATTCCCGATCATCAATTAAACTGATGCCTCTAGTACTACACTAAGTACTAGTTAATTTTTATATTCCTGGTCATCAATCAAACTAATGCCTTCAGTATTACACTAAGTACTAGTCAATTTCACAATGTCATCAATCTAACTGATTCCTCTAGTACTACACCAAGTACTAGTTAATTTTATATTCCCGATTATCAATCAAATTGATGCCTTTAGAACTTCACCAAGTACTAGTCAGTTTCATATTCCTTTTCATATTCATCTCATCTCTTATACAACTAAATACATTTAATTTTACAAAAACTAAAATGCATGATCATTAATAGTTCTAATATATTTATAATAAAGGAGTTAGTCTTCTACTTGCTACTCATGAAGGTCTTACCTCTTCGACTTGCGATCCTATTCCAGCAATCTCTCATGTATAAACATGTATATGCATCTCTCTCCATTTAGTAATTCAATGTAAGTTCACCTTGTAACTTAATCTTGAATAATATTTAGCTCATAATGAAAATTCCATTCTCAATACCTCCATTTTTCATTTCCTATAACATCATTAAATACAAAAACCTAATAAATCAATTTATCCATTTCACATCCTACTATAAATAATTAAAACTCTCTGAAGGAAGACTCATTCATTTTCTTTAATATTTCTTCCTCAAACCATTATACAACATAACCCCAAAATCTTATAATTCTTGCAAAGTTTCAATGGTTACAATTTAAGGTATAAACAACATTTTCATTACCATTTAAACACAAGATTTTCATTTTTTTCAATTCATTTTCCACATCACAATACATGCTATATTAAGTATATATAAAAAAGAACATTTATGCATTGTTTTAGTTTCCTCAACTCTTTCCCTTTATGGCCGGAACTAACTCCTTTCGATAACACTAGGATTTTTCACTTCATTTGTGTATATTCTAAGTTATTTTCATTCATTTCTATTCAAATTACATAAAAAAAATAAATTTCTCATTTCCTCCTCATTTCATTATTAACCCTAACTTAAAACTTACAAATGAAGCATAAGTTCCTAATCAAATTCTTTTAGGCTTGCATATTTAAGTCGAGTGCCTCTAACCTAATAATAAAATGGTCTTGGAATCCTAACCAGTTGAATTTTTTCTATATTTCTCTCTTTTTCCTCTCTTATACCAAAATTGACTCTATACGAAGGATACCTTTTTTTCTCTTTTTAATTCTTTTAATTGAATTGATTTTTCATATAATTAAACATTATTCCATCATAATTTAACATTTTAACTAACAAATTTTTGAAATTCAACATCTACACAACACAGACACATTCATCCATTCATATATTGTATAATAATTCAAACTAAATATTTTAAATGAGCTTCTCATCTTCATTGAATGCTAATCCAAATGGGAAAATGCTTGTTCTCTTCCCTCCTCTTTGTTTTCTTCTAATCTCCCTCACCCTAACCTTTATAACTCTTTAAAAATCCCCAAAAATTTTTTTTTTTATCACACGACAACTTATTTAATCACTATTTGCTAACCTTTTCCAAGAAAATAGAAAGAAACCTAATCCCTTTTCCCCCTTTTTTGTTTCTTCCCCGCCTAGTGAGGCATTGTTTTTGTCAATATTTGGTTATTTATAATTTTACCCCTCATTTATTCTGGATGAACCATTCGATTGTTTGAGTTATTAAATGAACCAGTCGACTGGTTCTTTACTTAGTCTCCAGAATCAATAATTAAAATGTCTTTTCTTCTAATTCATGAAATATCAATTTAAATTCTTCATTTTCATTTCTAATTAAATGAGAACCCGGGGTTCATAGAATAACTATTTAGAAAAACTATTATCTTACTAGTAAACTTTATTATGTAGACATAATATTTAGGTTGTCGATCTAAATATGTCTACTCTCTTCATGTGTTGTGTTTTTCATTATTAAAATTAAGATCATGTAAGGAAAAAATTATAAAATTTAACTAATCATTAAAAAAAAATAAAAAATAAAACTGTCCAAAATAAATCAAGAAATAATTTAGCGCAATTTCGGTCTAAATTAAAGATGGAGATAATTTAGGATTCCAAAAAAACCCTTTCTTTAAAGTTTTTATAAAATTAATTTAGGTTTATTTTTAACTGATTTCTCAATTTTTTTTTATATATTTGATCAAGATATACAAAAGTTATTATTCAATCTTCCATGTGTGCATGCGTCTCTAAGCATATTTTCATGGGTGTGATTTTGAATACTTAGATGCCAGTGCTGAGATTGGGCACCGAGAAAGGTCGCCCTCTGGCGTCAAGCACCGTTGATGGTGGTTTAATGGGCCAGCTGGGGTTGAAGTTATTCACACTTACACGAACTCTGGATAGCTTGTTCAAACTTCCCATTCAATTTTCAACCTTTCATAATATATCATTTAATTAGAAGGAATTTTGATTTTAAATTTCCTTTTTCATATAATTCTCGACCATTTGCTTAAATTCCAAAGGTCATTTTCATAACTTTTTTGCTTGAAATTAATTAATGGTCTAGGTTGAGATATGATCTAATGCAATTCCAATCTAGAAACTTGAAAGCCATCGAAGAACAAGAACTTTTTTTTTTTTTTGGAAAAGTCAGTATGACTTGGAAATATTTGAAATGTATTTTAGATAAATGCATCTCCACCGCATTCTGTTCAAAGAATCTGGACTTGCAGCGAACAAAATAGTTGGATTATTATGCAATTATGTATTTTCTTCTTCAAATTGATACAAATCGTTGCCTTTTTTTTCTTCTCCTCCCAAAAGTGTATTTGACCGTACATGGTGGATATATATAATTATTCTAGAATTGCTCCCCCCCACTTCCTTCAAAAGCCGTTTGAAATCATAATAATAATAATTTTTTAAAATATTTTTTATTTAGAAATATATTAAAATAATATATATATTTTTTAAAATTATTTAAAAAGATTCAAAATCTACCCAAACCCATTTAAAACACACAGTGTCATGCAGGGTTAGTTTAAAATGATTTAATTATTATTATTTTTAGAACGGATCCCTTTAATTATTGAACTATATATACGACATGATGATTTTATACATGGCAGCACGTTATTACAATACTTTAATTATTTATTGGTAGTGGTTGGAATACAGAGGCTAACTTAACTTTTCATAAATCAAAAAATATGCATTATGCATTTTCGTCGAAACCTACCATTAATTTGCAATATGCATTTTAATACATTTTGTTGTAATAAAAAAAAAATATTTTTTGAAACATTATGCAATCAAAATTCTTACTCTCAGGGTTTATTATTATTTTTAATTATAGAGTCAAAATTGCACAGAGCTCATGAATCCAGCTTAATTTGAAATTTCCATGGCAGTTTCAGGCATTCTTGGACCAGGACAACTTTAACTCATACTTTACGTTATGTTCTGACTCGTGTGAAAGAAAACATGAGAACAGTTTAAATTCAACAAGTTGATAACTTTTTGTCTTAGTGGTTTTTAAAATATAGCTTATATATTAGGTAGTTAAAGAAACTTGACACTTGATATTATTTAATATAAATAATTTATTATTATTATTATTTTTGGAATTAATTAATTAAAGTTAATTAATTAGATTTTCGAAACTAATTAATCTAATAATTATACATGACACCTCCTGCTAAATTGTTCAAATAATTTGTATGAACTCTATAGACATATTGGCTTGAAGATGTATGTCTATAAACTTTATAAGCAAATTGGTCTGAAAGGGTGTTATTTTATTTATAAATATCAGTTTGATGTTGAGATAAATAAATTAAAAACAATCTTTTTCCTCCCTAATTTTTCTCTATAAACTCTTTATTTATGTTTATCAGAAATAAAATAGAATTTCTTAATAAAATTATAGAAGTTTATGTCTATAAGTTTAAGGTTTTGCTATATCTTGAAAGTATATTGCTTTAACCTTACAACAAATATAATAAAAACAATTAATACCTTAAAGATACTGATTTTCACACCTCAAAACCTATTTTTTATACCCCTGACATTACAATTAACAAATCAAGATTTCACAGACATGTTTTTTGTGGTGGCGAAAGAGGTTATATGTATTATGCCAATATTTTTTTGTTAAAAAGTCAATTCAACCAAAAAACTTAAGTTGTTATGTGAGGTTCTAAGATATAATTTATACTATTTCCTAACACATCTCCTTAAGTGAAAGACATTTGGACTTGAAACTTGTAAAGGCCTACATTACTTTGTACTTAATTTTTATAAAATAAATAGAGATGATGAGATTTGAACTCATGACTACTTAGTTATCAAGGCTATAATATTATATCAAAGAACTAATTCAATCTAAAATTTTAAATTATTAAATAAAATTTTAAAATATAATTTATATTATTTTCTAATTGCGTTATGCAGCGCAACATCCAAATGGGAAGACTATAGACTAAAGTTCTGCTTTTTGTTTCACTTTTGTTTCTTTTAAGAAGAATCATTCGGGTTTCCCCAGTCAAAGATTGGGCTGTAAGTGAGACATCTCTTCGTTAACATATAAACAAGTAGTTGTTCGTGGAGATTTCCATATATAATAGAAGAAAAATAAAATAAAATTGAAGTTGAATCTTTGAATCAGCATGAACTTTGTTTTTTTAAATTGCAACCAACTTTTTTTTTTTTGAACGATCAATACCAGCCAGCAGACTGATCTTTACCAGGAACTTGAAAACCATGAGCATCACCAAACAATATGGTCACTGCATCTTAATTCGGTGTGGACTTTGATTTTAATTAGGACTAATTAGGTGACGTGCACACTTTGGTTTTAAGAGTCTATATCCATGTTAAAAATGCAAGAAGCTTTCTTTCCCGCAACCTTCTTCCAAATTTCCTGCGTATGTCCCTTCCTCAAAGTAAGACTACACTTGTATCAGGAGATACTCATTTTATTTTTTTTCTTTGGGTAGCTAGTGACATGGATTCATGCATGTTACTCGTTCAAATCTAGGTTTATGCTTACTTTTTTTTCATCACATAAACAACCATACCTATAACCTATGTTGAAAATAGTACAAGGCTTCTGTGATAATCTTACTAGATTGTCAAAACAAATCGAGAACTGGCCGGTTTATGCGTGGGATATATCAGCCTAGTTGAGGAAAAAGAAACGGGTATAACTTTTGACTTGTTTCTAATTTCTAAAAGCAAAGTCAAATTCAGAGTTACAAGAGCCATCATGACCTCAGCACTGCTGCAGCCAAGAAGCGTTTCAGCATTTTTAGACCACCAAAGGTAGTCCTAGTGATGAGGTTCACCTGCAGTCACATATAATATCGTTTGGTAATGTAAAAAAAATGCTTTATGCTGGTAGGACCCATTAAAATCAAAGATTGTGCCACAAATTTTGAGAAGCAGTATTTTGCTGCTTCTCGTGGGGGAGGAAGCACAACAGTAGAGCATGGCTCCACTAGTTGTCGCACTGATCACTAAAGTGAACAGTGCTTTTTCCTCGAAAAACCAATGCGAAAAGTTTAGCTTTTTTCCCCTGAAAAACCAGTGCAGTTAATTGATTTCACTCGCATTGTTCACGTGAACGTGAACAATAATTTTTTTTTAAAAAAATTAGTTTAAGGTGTATTAAATTTACTCGTACTGTAATCTCAATTTTATTCCTGATAATATTTTACCTAATTTTATTGCACGCTCAAAAAATCATGGAAACTATAGTTCTTGTCGAATGAATTTTGTACGTAATGAAATTGTATTTTTTTTCAAATTGTGTTTTACTCGAAAAACTAGTATTTAATAGTATTTAATAACACTATAAATTAGAAGGATATCGCATGATGACGTATCATTTGTAGAATTTGATCGCAATTCCAATTATGTTCTTGCCGGGTCTGACCTAGTTATAAAAAATTCAGTTTTTATTTTTATTTTAATTGTGTTTTATTCAAAAAATTAGAAGGAGATCGCTTGATAACGTAAAAAAATTCAGTTTTTGTTGTTGCGCGTTTAAGAAACCATGGAAAATATAGTCATTGTTGGATAGATTTCGTATGTGATGACATTGCACATAGTTTAATGGAATAATAAAAAATATTTGATATCAATATTATTTATTTCATGATATAATAACAGTAGTTACATCTACAATATTTAAATTAAAAATTATTAATATTAATATATATATATATATATTTTAATTATGTTATAACCTCAATTTGAGAAGCATTTTTTTAACTAAACACATTAAACTACATTTTGTTCAAACTCAATTTCAACCATAGTTTTAACCAAACATATATTTTTCCAAACTAACCTTAACTAAAAGTACTTTTTATAAAACAACTTTTTTAAAACCACAACCACAACATCAACCTCAAAACCAAACCTAAAAGACATGACTTGGTTTTTTTTTTTTGGCTTGATTGGCCCTTTCTCACCCAAGGATCTGACAAAACCCCTTCTCGAAGAAAAACAATTCAAGACAACACAACGTAAACCCCTTCATTTTTGTTGTTTTACTCATTTGATTTTTTTTTCTCTTTTAAGAACAAAACATAATATTTCATTAATATCAAATTAGCTTTCTGTTAATCTTACAACCCAAATAAACATCCAAATCAGAGTTATGAATGTTTGGAGCAAAGGTGCTCACTTTTGACGAGTAAACTTGACTCACGAGCAACTCATATGCAATACCCATATATTCTAGAAAAGAAGAAAGTTTTATAATGGTATAGGCACAACCATTATAGAAGGACGAAGAAGATAGTTGGAGACACAGTAAAATAGGTGATATAATCAATGAATATTTTTTATTATTTCATTTTTTATAAATAAGTTTGTAATATGTATTGTTTAGTGTGTGGAATGATCAAGAGAATCACAGAGTTAGAAAGAGAGATTCATAAGCTTATGGTTTTATTGATTTTAGTGTTTGTTGTGTGAATTTCTCTTTTTAGAGGTACACCAATAGCAACCTCAATCACACACTCCACCAACAAGTGATATTAAAGCATAGAAAAAACAAAGCTCTCAAAGATGATAAAAGGAAGGATTGTAAAGTCAAAGCAATCCTATACTAGGTTTAGGTTTTTGATGAAGCAATATTTGAGATCGTATCTTCTACGAAGATATCAAAAAATGTTTAGAAGATAGAATGTAGAGCAAGCACAACACTCAAAACTACACATCAATACAGAGAGGTAAGTATGGGGGAACATCATAAAAAGAAAGAGGTCTTAACTCAAAATCTAAAGTAAAAGGTGGCAGAGGATTATTTGAAGGAGAAAGAGGATGATTTAATTATAAAGGACAACGAAATAATATTTCGTGAAAAAATGAAGATAAAGGAGAAGTGGTTACAACAATCATCAAAATATTGATAAAACAAAAACATTTAATGCTATAAATATCATAAATATGGACATTATAGCAATGAATGTCGATCATCACCATCAAATAAAGCTAACAACAAATCCCACTTTATAGAAAAGAAATAAGTTACTGGAGATTCGATGAGTTTGATGACATACAACTCAACTAAATAGGACCAAGGTATTTGGTATTTTAATTTTGGTGCCAGTAATCATATGACCAGTAGAAATATTTTTTTCACTAAAATTAATGAGAAGGTTTATGGATAAATCATATTTAACGATATTTTGAAAGTTCTACTCCAAGGAAGAAGATATATTCTTATAAAAAAAAGATTGCGGCGATCGTCTACTCTTGTATTGGGAAAGTGGGGAAGATAAGAAATTTTTGTCTTTTATCAGTGGAAAGAGAGAATGAGAATCACCACCTAATATTTTGGTCACTAAAAACCCTAACCGGTCTCAGAGATCGGTTACAGGGACTGGTTGCGTAAAGAAAAAATATTAGCACCTCAAATACATCCTACCTATTGTAAGCTGCACTGTTTGATTGTCTGATAAAAAGTTAAGGTGTTATTGTATTTCTAATTGTTGGTTCGTCTATGGTTTAAGAAAAGTCCTCCTCGGTAAGGAGGTCTTTATCTTATCGGGTAAAAACCTAACCGTTTTAATGTTAAAAGAATTTAGGAATACATCTTACGTATAAGTTCGTAATCCCGGCTATTGAAAGCAAACAAAATATTATTTTTGTATTTTTTGAAATATTGGTGTAGTTCTCATGGTTTTAATAATCTGGTTATTAAAACCAAAATGCATCTAACACATATTTTTATTTTTTTTGTTTTTTGTATGAAAATATGATATGATTTTATTTTTAATCTTTTAAGAAACTTGGCCGTATGCATGAAAACAAGCCTTTTTTTATTTTGAAAATTTTGCAACATTTCAGAGAAAACTAGGTATTTTAATACCAGATTTGCAACGGCCCAAAAGTTTTTTTTTTTGGACTGGGCTGGACCCGACCTAGTCATTTTGGGTCTTGGTCGGTGTTGTCTGACCCAATGAATAGTGGAGCAACTCTCCACTATTCATTTTGCAGAATAATGGAGATCACGAAGAAGAAGAAGAAGAAAAAGAAAAAGAAGAAGAAGAAGGGAGGGGAAAGGCTAACCTAACAATGGCTCACGACGGTTTTGGTGGTGGGAACGTGGAAAACAGGATGTGGTTCGTGATGGTTCTTCCTCCTTTCTCTTATGTTTCCTCTTTTCCTCCTCTCTGTTTTCCCTTGTTATTTCTTTCTTTTTTTTTTGCTTCTGTTTCTCTTTTTTTTCCGATCGTGTTTCCCCTTCTCTGTCAAAATGTCATTTCATCCTCTGTTTCTTTGTGTTATGTTTTTTCCCATTTTCTGCCTTTTTTTTCCTTTTTCTCTCTAGAAAAACTCCTCTGTTTTCTACTCTGTCAATTCCCTCTGTTTTTTCTTCCTAAAACCTCAGTTCATCCCCCCTCTGTAATCTTTCCCTCCTTTTTTTTTTATTTTTTTTAGTTTCCTCGTCCCTTTTTTTCCTACTATTTCCTTCTCCAATCTTTTTTTTTTCCTATTTCTCTCTTTCTTTTTGGTTTTCTTCGTTCTCTTCTCTATAATCTCACCCCTATTTTTTTTTAATCTTTCTCTCTCCATTTTACTGTTTGTTGAGTGAGGTATTTATAGGATAGTGGGAGCGGGAGTTACCCTACCTCTATCCAATCATGGAGACAGGGAAGAGCGGCTAGGGCGGCCTCTGTGCAGTTGCCCCAACCGTCTGGAGGGCATGGCTCCCCTGTCTAATCTTCATCATGGTGGCTGGTGAGGGGTGTGAGTTGTGTCAGGGTTTGGCCAAGTGTGGGAGAGAGAGAGAGAGAGCAAGAGAAAAAAGAATTCTTCTTCCCCTACCTCGTACGTCCAGGGAAAGAAGAAGAAGTACAATGCTGTTTACAACGACACCGTGTTGTGCTCTTTTTTTTCATGAACAATGCATTGAAATGGCGCCGTTTTATACAAAACATGTCGTTTTATTTAAAAGAAAATGACACCAAAATATGTTAAATTCCAAATCAGTCCTCTATTTTTTATGTGTTTAATCAATTTCTCAATTATAATTTTAATTTTAAGAATCAATTCAATTGTATCCCTGCTAAATTCCAACGTGAGATTTAATGTTGGCTGCCTTTTTCATTTTAGTCTTTGGTTTTGAATTTGTGCATTTTGACCATCAATTGATCAGTAAACTTTCAAATTCTTCAATTTAGCCCCTGATTCAGTCAATTTCAGCCCCTTTATTTACGTGCCTTTTTCAGTTTGGTTTTTGGTTTCAGATTTCTTAATTAAAGTTCCTAATTGGTCATCAAACCTTAATATTTATGCAATTAAGCCCCTGATTTGACCAAATCAACTCTAAAAAATTATAATTTGACCCATGAACTTTAATTTCTTCCAATTAAAGTCCAAATTAACTTAAAAATCAATTTTCTTACAATCAAACCTTCCATAAAATCAATTAAACTTTTAATAAAATTTAATTGAGTCCATAAACATATGATTTTGGACTTTTCTTTCTCAAATTGAATTTTTTTTGTTAACAGAGCTCTCATAAGTAAAAAATATATTGTTAAATTTCAAACTTTGTATTTTATAACCTCTTCAACCTTTTTTTTGACCATTTTCTAGGCGCTTTGACATCCTCTTCTCATTGCTACATATTTTTTGTTTCTTTCAAATGTTTTTTTTGGTATTTGCTTCTTTTTTGTGCGGGGATCCAAAAATGGATAACAACAGTAATCATGCATTTATCTTCAATGTCTACTATTTGCTATAAATAAAGATAAATATATTAAGCTTTAGACAATTTCTAGAGAAAAGTTATCAAATAAGCTTAAAGGATTTGTATTTGACACTTTGCAAATACTTGAGGAAAGTTGACTAGAGTTAAAATGACAAAGAACATGACCTTTCACTTACTATTCATCATGACATATCAAAGTGTCTAAAAAGTGTTGTCAATGATAAAGACTGAAATCTTAATTTTAAGAGTCTAAGGAAGTTGAGAAGCAAGAAGATGGTGAAAGGTCGTCTAACATTCAATATCATAATGAGATTTGTGATAGTTATGTTCTTAGTATGCAATATAGAAACAACTTAAAAAAATAAGTATATCAAAAAGTAACCAAGCTATTTAAGTTAGTTTTAAAGTTGACTATTCTTTGATAGCCATATACCTCAATGTATATGGTTTGTTAAATCTAAAATCAAATGGTGGGAAGTGATATTTTCTCACATTTATTAACAAGTATAATAAAAGAATTTTGGTGAATTTTTGAAAGAGAAAATCAGAGGTGTTTAATAGCTTCAAAGAGTTCAAAGCTTTTATAAAAAAGATAAAGTGGCTATCGAATTAAAATGCTTTGACTAGATCAAAGTGGTGAATATACATTAAGTACATATGAAGAATTCCCAAAGAAAAAAGGAATTAAACATCTATACACTCTAGCCTACACTCTATATATAAATGGTGTAGTTAAGAGAAAGAATTGTACTATCTTTAACATGGTTAGAAGAATGTTAAAGGAAAAGTCCTTGCTTAAAAGCTTTTGGGATGAAAAAGCTTCATATACAACTTATCTTCTAAACTTGTGTGCTATGAAAATTTTGAAGAATAAGACACCACATGAAGCATTGAGCACTCATAAACTAAATGTGTGTCATCTTTAAGTTTTTGGATTCATCATGTATTCCAAGATTAATTTCAGAGGCTAGAATATAAAAACTTGAAAATAAACAAGAAAAGTTTATCTTTGTTAGATATGGTAATAGAATATGATATAAACTTTACAATCCCATCACCAAAAAAATTTTCTTCAATAAAAATATCATTTTTAAAGAAAATGAATCTTGGAGATGAGACCAAGCTGAGTCTTTTTGAAATGTAAAGTTAACTATTGAAGAAAAGCAACATGCTCATTTAATAGAAGTAGAGACATAAACTTTATAAAGTGTTCATCCTTCACCATAGATGAATGAAACTTTAGATTCAATAGCATGAAAATTATCTAACATAAGGGTTCAAAACTTGGAAGATTTGTACTAGGACATAAGATTTATATATGATAATGAGTTTATTTTATTATATTTATAACTAAGTTGTGATCCAGTTAGTTTTGAATAAGTTAACAAAAAAGACAAATGAAGGAGTACAATGGATGAAAAATTAGATCCATTAAAAAACCAAGACTTGAGAGTTGACTGCACTCCTGAAATAACACAAAACCATTAAATTCAAATAAGAAAAAGATGAATGCTCAATAAGGAGTTTAGAGATGGAAGGCCAAGTTTATCATAAAAAGGTACAAGTAAGAAAAAAAAATATAAGAAAGTCTTTGCTCTTATTGTTAGAGTTGAAATCATCAAACTGTTACTTTTAGTAATAGGATAAGAGAGATGAAAGATTTATCAACTGCCTGGATATATGAAGAAAAAATCTTTATTGACTAACTACCTGGATATGCTAAAAAAAGCTTTATATGGATTAAAACAAGCTCTATATCTATAAGATACTAGGATCGATGACTATTTTATGAAAGATGAGTGTAAAAAATATCCTTATAAACATGTATTGTACTTGAAAAAGGAAGTTGGTGGAAGTGTGTTATATGCTTGTATATAGATATGTGTGTGTGTATATATATATATATATTGATGATTTAATCTTTACCGATAATCATTTAGTTATGTTTGAATTATTCAAGAGAAGCATGGTTAAAGAGTTCGAGATGATGGAATGGGCTTAATGGCATAACTGTTTTAGGAATTAAAGTTGTACAAAGTGAAAAAGGAATTTCATAGCATAAGAAAACTATGCAAGAGAAATTCTTAAGAAGTTTAACATGGAGAAATGCAATCTAGTCTTTACTCTAGCTGAAGCAGGATAAGAATTAAGAAAGAATAATCAAGGTGATCTTGATCCAACCTGCTTTAAGAATCTAGTTGGAAGTTTAAGATACCTAACATGCACTAAACCAGATACACTCTATGGAATCAAAGTAAAGAGTAGGTACATGGAATCTTGATTAGTCTCATCTAAATACCACTGAAATAATTATTTGGTACAAGAAAGGTTCTTTCAATGATGGAATGTTCTACATATATTCTGAATATTTCAAACTTATTGGTTACTTTGATTGTGATTAGGGACATGGCTTGAATGAAAGAAAAAGCAAAACTTGTATCATATTTTTCATAGGAGATACAACATTTACTTAGATATCTAATAAGCTAGCTATCGTGACATATAAAGCCGAGTATGTTGTTGTTAGAGTAGTTGTATGTTATGGTATTTGGTTGAGGAACATGTTAAAGTTTTTAAATTTCTTGCAAGATAATCTTATAGAATTCTACATGTTCCACGATCACTTTAGCAAAGAACCCAATGTACCATGAAAGAAGTAAGCATTTTGATACTCAATATCATTTCATTAAGGAACATGTAAAAAACAAAGAAGTTGAGCTGGTATCTTGCAGAACTTATGATCAACTTGCTGATATATTTATAAAACTACTCAAGTATGATGTATTTACAAGAATGAAAAAGATGCTCGTACTGAAAAAGTTTAGAAAGTCAAATTTAAAGGGGGGATGTTGATGACTAAACTTGACTCCCTACCAATATGCACTAGATTTGCATTCTAAAAGAGGAGAGCATTTTTCAATGGCAGGTGTAACCATTATTGAAAGAATGAAGAAGATATTTCGAGGTTAAGTGACATGATTAATGACTTTTGGAGCATTTTATTTTTCTATAAATAGGTTTGTAATATACATTAATAAATGTGTGGAATGATAAGAGAATCAAAGAGAGCTAGAAAGAGAAAATTGTAAAGTTGTAGCTTTCATTGATTTTAGGGTGAGTTTGTGTGGGTTTTTCTCTCTTAAAGTTGTATCAACAATGACCTCAATCAATTCTATTAATGTTGTATATGGTGATTGGAGGTTAAATATTTTCTAAAATTATAAGCATTGCTCTTGATGTTATATATTGAGATCCATTACATAAAAGAGCCACTTTATTAGAAAACAAACAAGCAAGAAAATCAATACACTCAACTACTGGTAAACAAACTAGAAAGAAAGTTAGTCGCTCAAAACACGAGCACAATTAAAAACAAGGAACATTCAAAGCGTGCTGATTAAGCCATAATTTTTTTTAACAAGCCGAGAAATATCATGTTAAAATCTTCGTAAGTTTTCACTCAAAATAAGTCTTAATTGATGGCTTGATGGAGGAAACCCCTGTAACCGAGCAGTATATTAGGTTACAAGACAAGCAAGAGTATTGGTTCCAGCTATGATCGCAAACGTGCTGCTAGTACCAGACAAATACAGAAAAGATAGAGAAACCTAACTCTTGCATGGATTCTTTTAATTTCTTCCAAAATTGAGTTGAAATTTCTCCAGCACGTGAGTTTAAAGTTTATTAGCTATAGCTGATTGAATGCCAGAAGTCCCAACAATTTAATTTGACAGCTAGAGTGCACTTAATTATTATTTTTTCCTTGAGTGGTGACCTAAAGATTTAATCTCTTAATTGAAATAATGAACATTTTTTTTTCTTAATCACCAAGTTAATTTCTTAAAATCGCAATTAATTACTAAGCAATTAGATTCAAATTTCTGACCCTATAAAGTAGAGCTGCATAAATACTCGCCACCTCCACATAAATTCTAGCAAGAACGTACAATACTCAAGGTTTGCTCTAATAACGTACGTTTAGATTCTGCGTTACCGTGCATCAAAATCTTGCATATGACGGAAGTTTTTGCTTTTCTTGTCGTCTTGGTATTTCTCACTTCATTATCATTATTATTATTATTATTATTCTTGTGATTATTATTAGCTAGCCCTACGCACAACATGTATTTACTGTGTGTGTATATACATTCATGTATTTATATAAAATGCATGTGAGCAGTCTTATATTAATTAGGGTTTGAAGGTGCAAGGAAATTGATCGAAAAATTGCGTCCATCTTAATCAAAAGGGGCAAAGGAAACCATGTGTTGGAGAAATTTCGTCTCGATCTCGAACCAATTTCTCACAACTACTTTAATATTAGGATTAGAAATGGTCGTATATCCTCTATTTCACTTCCTTGAAGTCAATTCACGTGCTTCTAATTCTATAAATAGGAATTAAACCTCAAGCATCACATTGCACCTTACCTAAGTTCAATTATAATTTTTATCAAAATTATTACTTTCATGGCTAGGCAAAGCGATATGATGGTCTCAAAAATAGGCATCATTGGAGCTGGTGTAAGTGGTATAGCTGTTGCTAAGCAGCTATCTAACTACAATCCAGTGGTTTTTGAAGCGAGTGACTCCATTGGAGGGGTGTGGAAAAGTTGCTCTTACAGCTCTACAAAACTTCAATCCCCTCGCGGTGATTATGAATTCACTGATTTTCCCTGGCCTAACAGAGATGACCCAAGTTTTCCTTCTTATATTGAGATATTGGATTACTTGAAATCCTATGCTGAGCATTTTGATGTGATGAAGTACGTGATGTTCAACTCAAAGGTGGTGGAGGTCCGGTTTGTTGGTGGCCGCGAACCAGCTGATAGCGGCGAACCCGGGGAGTATGGCAGCCTTTTGCCAGGACTGCCGGTATGGGAGGTTGCTGTGCAAAGCAAACAATCTGATACCATTCAGGTCCTTACTAATGTTTTTTTTTTTTTCCTACACTAGCTTCAAAACTAATACTGCTATTTTCTTTTCTCCCATCAACATAGCTCAAAACTCTATTGCTAGTTAATTAATATACAGATGTACTTCAAGACTGTCTTGGCTATTGTACATATATACTGTCAATATTCTTTGCTGATTATTCGTATTTTGCTTCCTTTCAGTGGTACGCGTTCGAATTTCTTGTCGTTTGCACTGGAAAGTATGGAGATATACCTAAGATTCCTGAGTTCCCACTCAAGAAAGGCCCCGAAGTATTCAAGGGCAAGGTGATGCATTCCCTAGATTACTGCAAGCTTGACAAGGAAGCGGCTACTCAACTGCATAAGGGAAAGAAGGTGGCAGTCGTTGGCTTCAAAAAATCAGCTATTGATTTAGCTCTTGAGTGCGCTGAGGCAAACCAAGGTACAAGCTCGGCTTAATTAATTAAATATGCTTCATTCATGCTTTTGATGAATTGCATATTCATAATATTACACAAACTAACTTATCTGCATGTCAACGGCCAACTTGTTTCTTTCATATGTTAATATATAAGTTTCACAGGATCTTTAATAGAAGTTTCATTTCTTTTTTCTTATACACCCACACAAACACAAGTATTAATCTTAAATAGATTTTGTTTGATCAATTTTAAATTTTATTAATTTCCACATCTCTCTCTCTCTCTCTCTTTTAAAAAAAGATTAAAATCTGGTTTAATTATATCTTATATGATCCATACACGTAAATCACGAACTTTTAGCAAGTAGTTTTTGAATATATGTTCTCTCTTGTAAGTCCCACAGCAATTGCTTTCAATTTCCTCCTTTTCTGGTACAAGTGATGGCCTCACCAGTTTCTCCACAGCTTATTGTTTAATTAATGGGCCATATTTCGAGTCTAAGATATAAAATAATATAATATATATAAAGACACCTCTGGACATTTTTGCTGCTGCTGTTGTTGTGTGATCTTACGTGTTGATAGCGTCATAGTTTGGTCCCAGAAAAAGTAGCAGAGACAGCAATAAATCTTTGAATGGTTAGAATTAATGATGTTCCACGTTAAATTGATGTAGCGTGCATGGTAACACAAGTCATGCTAATGGAAAGAAAAAAAGCCATCTCGTGGTCAATTCTCAGAATCTACAATGAAAGTATAGATCATGTGTGGACTTATTGACTGCACATGTTTTCAGCCATTTAACGTTCCAGCTTTGACTCTTGCATGTTTGATGATCAAGGGACAGTTTTCCACGAAGAAAAAAGAAAACCACCTGTCCCATATCTATCTTGATTCTTCACATACTTAATTTGCACACATGATTTTTGGCGATGGTGGAGCAAAAATATATGGAATTGTTTTCGCTGAAAAGAAATGGATGATCAAGTTCTTTTCTTTATTTCCAAAAACAGAAATTTCAGAAACTATTCTTCTCCGTTTTACTAATTAAATCAAGATGTCATGTTTGAATGTGTTGTAGGTCCTGAAGGGCAACCGTGCACCATGGTTGTTAGGACATTACATTGGACTGTGCCCCATTACTGGGTATGGGGTTTGCCATTTTTCTTGTTCTTTTCCACAAGATCTTCTCAGTTCATACACGAAAGGCCAAACCAAAGTCTCCTCAGGACTATGCTTTGCTTGCTGCTATCTCCCATGGTGAGCACATCTTGACATATTCGATTCATTTTGAAGTCCTAAAATGCTAATGGTGTGACTGGTTCTAATACTGTAATGGAATTTCACAGAGGCATGTAGTTTCCAAGTTTATAGAGTCCTATCTCCTCCACAAACTTCCTCTGCAGAAATATGGATTAAAACCAGATCACCCTTTCATTGAAGACTATGCATCTTGTCAGATGGCAATCATGCCAGAAAATTTCTTTTCTGAGGCAGACAAGGGGAAGATTGTGTTCAAAAAGGCATCAAAATGGTGGTTCAATAAGGAAGGACTTGAATTTGAGGACAACACTAAAGTGGAGGCTGATGTTGTCATATTTGCAACTGGTTTTGATGGGAAGAGAAAGCTCAAAGACATCTTACCGGATCCTTTTTGCAGTTTGTTAGAGGATGCCCGTTCTGGTGTTATGCCCCTGTACAGGTAAGCTTTTCAAAACCTAAATCCGTGGCAATAGCTTCAACTTGTTTATCAGAAGAGGTGGTCCTAATAATAACTTCTTGATTTGCGTTGCAGGGGAACTGTTCATCCATTGATACCAAACATGGCTTTTTTGGGATTCATAGAGAGTGTTGCGAACCTTCACACATCAGAGCTGCGCAGCATTTGGCTGGCACGACTTATTGACAACAAATTTAAGCTCCCGACTATTGACAAGATGCTTGAACAGGTTTCTAAAGAGATTGAAATTGCAAAGAGGACTACAAGGTTTTATAAGAGGCATTGCATCTCAACTTTCAGTATCAACCACAGTGATGAGATCTGTGAAGAAATGGGATGGAGCTCCTGGAGGAAGAATAACATGTTATCAGAAGCATTCAGCCCTTACGGTAGTAGGGACTATGAACTGAAATAAGAGTCTATCGCAAGAACAATAACGGAATTCATTCGTTATGTTATGTTATTTTGTTGCAGGGTTCTCATATTTACATGTTAAATTAATAAACTAGCTAGCTAGAATAGTTACCCTTACATTATTGTGAAATACAAATTCATGACCTGAATGATTATTTATTTTCCTTTTATTCTTCTTGCATGGATGTAGACTTTTATTTCGCAAGTTATTTCTCATAAATATCTTATGTAAAAGACAACTAAATTCAAAGTATACATGTTTGGAGAAATATTGCTCATGCTGATTTATTTTATATATATATATATATAATTATTTGTTGGCTCGTTTATGTTAGAATTAATTAATAATTTATTTATTTAACATAGATATAACCTAGCAACCCATAAGCAGTCGAATAAAGTTTTCATTTTCGCGTAAAACAACATGAGTTCCTACAACTTAATTTTAAAAAAAAATCAATTATTAATTATATGTTTCTTTCTTTAAATATTTCTTTCTTTTATTTCTGCTGTGAACAGATGATCAAAATAATTGTAAGTGATCAAGAACTCAAGACAAATTAAATGAATAACTTATTTTATATATGAAAGCAATTGAGTGAGTAAAAACAACACACTATAACTCAACTAATACTATATGGAAAAGAAATTGACAGCTAAACAATAACAACTCTAATATTAAGAGATTTATTCTAATAAAACATGCCAAATAGTAATCCTTGAAATAAGGTATTTCTTATCATTCCCTCCCTTTAATTGTTGTATAAGTAATTAGTTTACTCCAAGCATCGTACATACTCCTAATTGATCTTGAAGCTTTAAAAATGCCTTCAACTTAAGTGGTTTAGTCAATAAATCTATCACTTAATCTTGAAAACCACAATGCACAAGCTCAACAACTCCACCTCGAGTAAAATCATGTAGAAAATGAAATTGCACATCAATGTGCTTACTGTATCCATGTATAACATGATTTTTTGAGAAGTCGATGGTTGAGCTGTTATCACACATCATAGTAGTGCAACCAACTTGTGCATGACTTAACTTCTCTAGAATCCTTCTCATCCATAATGTTTAGTAAACATAGGTTGCAGCTTCCACAAACTCGGCTTTAGTTATTGAAAGAGTGACTGTAGGTTGTTTCTTTAAAGACCAACAAACTGCTTCTCCACTTAGCATTTCTCCACTTAGCATAAAAACATAACCAGATATGCTCCTTTTATCTTCTAAGTCTCATGCATAATCACTATCAGTGAATGCAACCAACTCCTTGTTCCCACATTTCTTGTAAAATATTTCATAATCAACAGTGCCTTTTAAGTATTGTAGTGCTCTTTTTGCAACCTGCAAATGAAGTTCTGTTGATCTGGCCATAAACCTGCGTATCAAGCTCACAACAAACATTATATTTGGCCTTGTAGCAGTAATATACATAAGATTACCTACTAATTTTTTTTTTTATAGTAGGTCTCATCAATTCTGTCACCTTCTTCATTTTTCCCAATTTTGAAACTAGGAACAATAGGATTCATCACTGCATTACTTTCTCCCATTCCAAAATCTCTTAGAACCTCTAGTGTGTATTTTCTTTGATAGACATAAATCCCATTATCCTTTTGTAACACTTATATACTCAAGAAAAACCTCATTTTTCCCAAATCAGTCATATTAAATACCTTTATCATTGACTTTTTAAACTCTAACATCATTTGCTCATTATCACCAATAAAGATCAAGTCATCGACATAAACATTAACAATTAAAATTTTACCTCTACTGTTTTGCTTGGCAAATGAGATTTGCTCACTAATATACCTCTAGAACCCTTCATGAGTTAAGTGAGCCTCAATGCGACTAAACCAAACTTGAGGAGCTTGTTTTAATCCATACAAGGCCTTATGTAGTTTGTAAACCTTGTGCTTACCTCCCTTCTACTCATAGCCTCTTGGTTGCTTTATAAAAACATCCTCACTTAATTCTCCATGGAGAAAAGTGGATTTAACATCGAGTTGATAGATAGGCCAACTTCTCTGAGCAGCTAGAGCAATGATTATGTGTATAGTGTCCATCCTTGCAACTAGGGCAAATACCTTTGTGTAGTTCATACCATGTTATTGAGCATAAACATTTGCAACTAACCGGGTTTTGAACTTATCCACCTTACCAAACTCATTAAGCTTGATCTTATTATCCATTTCACTCCAATCTTCTTAGCTCCAACTAGTAATTCGGTCAAACTTCATGTCTCATTTTTCTGAATTGACCTTATTTAGCATCCATAGCTTGCCTCCGCTTGTAACTCTTCACTATCTCTCCATAGCTTAGTGGATCATCAGGAGCTACAAGTTTTATATTCAACTCATTTTTTTTCCTTTGATAACCCTTCTTCAGAGACATAGTCTCTCATCCAAACATGAGCATTTATCTCTCTTCTCTCATTCGGTCTAACATCCTCTTCATTTGTTGTATTTAAAGAAGCATTTTCTATGCCTTCAATATCATTCTCACTTGTCTCATTACCTTCACTGCCATTTGTTTCATCTTTATTAGTGTCATTCTCTTTTTCTCCCCATTCTAAATCCATTAGTAACTGCTCCATGTAACTCATATCTCAGTCCCATTATTTTTCTTCTTCAAAAATTACATCCGTGCTAATCATAACTCTCTTTTCAATAGGAATATCATAGAACCTGTAACCTTTGGATTCTTCACTCACACCTAGCAGTACACAACAAAAGCTCTTGTTTTCGAGTTTGGTTCATCTCGCATCAAGCACATGGACATGTGCCACACATCCAAACACTCTAAATTGTTTAACTAAGGGCTTCACTCCACTCCATGCTTCTTCTAGAAGCATTTCTTTAATTGTAAAAATGCAACACTATTCAACACATACATAGTCCAGTTCACTACCTTAGGCCAGAAGGTTTTGGGAATCTTCTTATCTGAAAGCATAGACCTTACCAAGTTCATCATTGTCCTATTTTTCCTTTTAACCACTCTATTTTGTTGAGAATTGTAGGTTGTGGTGAGCTGCTTTTTGATTCAATTTTGCTTACAAAACTCATTGAATTCCATATAGTTGAAGTCACCACCTCTATCAATTCTGAAACACTTAATAAATTGGTCAATTTTTTTTTCAACAAACTTTTAAAATAATTGAAAGACCGGAAAACTTCTGATTTTTCTACCAAAAAATAAACTCATACTTTTCTGCTATAGTCATCAATAAAGCATGAGGAATACCATTTCTTGCAGTTTAAGATTGGTGTGATTGGGTCATAGATGCCAGCATGAATGAGATGTAGCTTATGAAATGCTCTCCACTAGCTCTTTTTTGGGATGAGATCTTTGTGTTGCTTACTAACTACACAAGTAGTGCACATTGTAAATGGTGTAAGAAGTTGTGGTAATCCTTGAACCATTTTCTTGTATTGAAAGGTTCTTAGTCCTTTATAACTAAGATGGTCGTTCATGCAATGCCATAGATGTGAAAGGTCTTGTGTAGGTGTATGGAAACAGGAAGCTTCTTTGACTTGAGCCTTTGCTAACAATACAAATATTTTATTAGCTATCATCCTAGTTTGAATAATCAAACCTCTCACATGATGGTAGATCTTGCTTATTCATATTTTGATAAGAATAGCTAGACTTTTTTCCTGTAACTGTCATACACTTAGAAGATTATTCTTTAATTTAGGTACATAAAACACATATGTGACAACATGATGAAAGCCATCCAATTACTGCTTGACTTTTCCTTTCTTGAACACTGTCATCCTTGTATTGTTTTCAAGTTTTACTAAATGTCTAAACCCCTCATTCAACTCACAAAACATAGCTTTGTCTCCACACATATGATTTGAGCACCTAGAATCCAAAAACCATGCATCCTCATGCCTAACTTCATGCAATTCCATATGAGACATTAACAATATCTCTTTTTCCTCATCCAATTCAACATAATTTACCTCTTTGTTCATAGTAGGACATTCATAATGGAAGTGGCTAAGCTTATAACACCTATAACACTCCATGGTGGTGTTGTTGAAGGCTTGACGCCCTCTGCCTCTTTTCCTTCCTATAAAACCTCTTTTGCCTCAGCCTCTACCTCCTAACCTATCTTTAAGTGTCACTTTTAGGGCTTGTTCTTCCCTACTACTTTTCTGGAACTTTTGTTCATGTACAATCAATGAGCTTTGCAACTCATTGATTGAGAGCACATCAATATTCTTGGATTCTTTGATTGAATAAACTATGTACGTAATTGAATCTGTCAGTCAAAGATTTAAGGATCTTCTGCGTAATTGTTACATCTTGCACCTGCTCCCTATAAATCCTTATTTTATTGGCAATAGTCATAAATTTAGTAAAGTACTTAATGATATTCTCACCTGTATTCATCTCGAGGGTCTCATACTCCTTCCTCGGTGCTTGAAGAATTAAACGCTTCATTCTTGCATTCCCTTCGTGTTTCCTCTTCATTGAATCCCAGATTTGCTTAGAGGTGTCTTTCTTTAAGATGGTCTCCATAATAGTTCTATCAATTCTCTGAAACACGTAATTCTTCACTTCTAGGTTCTTAAGCTTTAATTCCTCGAGTCTTTTTTGTTGTGCTTCAGTCACAATTGCTCCTGCCTCTGGCTCCACATAACCTGTCTTAACTAAGTTCCAAAATTCCTTGGATCTCATGAAATTCTCCATTAGCATGCTTCAATGGTCAGTGACCATCAAAGTGTGGTATGGATTGTTGGATGAAATTTCCATTGCCTTCGTTCGCCATCTCTCTATCTTGCTCTCCTGTGTTTATAAGTCACTTGAAAGACTACGACTCTTCTTTTTCTCAAGCCGAGTGGTGGCTCTGATGCCAATTTGTTATGAACAGATGATCAAGAGAATTGCAAGTGATGAAGAACTCAAGACAAATTGAATGAATGACTTATTTTATGAAAGCAAATGTGTCTAGCATTTTATAGCCTTATAAAATCCTAACTAAATGAGTAAAAACAGCACACTATAACTCAACTTTGCTACGTGGTTCATGAAACAAAGAAATTGAGAACTAAGTAATAACAACTCTAATATTAAAAGACTTATTCTAATAAAACATATCAAACAGTAATCCTTGAAATAAGGTACTTCTCATCAATTCCTTAATACTAAATTTAGGTTAAATGCAAAGGTTAGCCTAACCGTATGCACTCTCTAATGGTGGATTGATCAACACTCTGAGACAACAGAGCTTTCTCCATTCATAATGAACCTCAATCAACATATGCTTCAAAGTTTAAGAGATTGAATTATATATCAACATATGACTTGCTAATACTTGCACGTTATCACATTCAACGATAGTTACATCACATGTTGAACGCACTAACACTCACGTTCTAAGTGCTTGTTTAAAAGTGTGGTAGATGTTGTTTCTCAAAGTGTTTTTGGCTTATAAAATGCATTAAAATAATATTTTTTTTTATTTTTAAAAAATTTACTTATAACATCAGCACATCAAAACGATCTAAAAACACTAAAAAATAATAATTTAAAACTATAAAAAAATTCCTTTGTAACTTGATTGATGTATATTGCATTCGTAGCTAATTGGACATTTGAGGTTTTATACATTGCCACGTACAATATTAATTCAAATGCTTACGTACAAGAAAGGTTTGCATAGAGATTAAATTAAATAAGTCAAAATCTGACCAGTCTTCATAAAATTAAAAACAATTATTTGGTAGTCTGACTCGCAACTTTGCTATCGTGAAAAAGGGTATTCTCCCAGTTTTGTACAGCAACTTGCAAGCATCTTCTGGTTTCTTCGGTCCATCTTTGGGTCGGTATTGAAACATTCTCTTCAAGAAAGATTAAAATATAAGAAAAGCAGTTCTTCGTGGTGATTGATGAATCTTTGAATCAACAAGATTAACCCGACTCTTTGCCAGGAATTTGATGGCAGAACTTCTTTACTATGTTCAAAATGTGGTCGCTGCATTTTATGCATTAGCTAGACTGTGGTTTTAATTTGGACTTCTGAGACCTGTGCACTTTCATTTTCAAATTCTACGTTCAAAATGCAACACGTTTGTCAGCCGAGAGTTTTTTTTTTTTTCCCCCCTCCAAATTTCTTGGATATTTCCATTCCTCAAAGTAAGACACCGTGTGGCTGGAGATTCACGCGTGGATATATTCAAATTCCGAATCTATGAATTCTCAGCTTGTTCCATCCCAGCACAAGAATAAATTCCATTCAGTGATACAACTCTAAAATAAATCATCACAACCAACCGCTATTATCCCCTGATTGGTATATTCAGTGATTTTTTTAGTAAAATGAGTCCCGATTTATTTTTTTATTATTTAATAAAATATAACTTAATTACATATTAATTAACTAGAAACATCCCATTAATCACTCCATAAGCCCACTTTAAAGAAAAATAGAGAAAGAAATGCTAGATGGAGATATTCTTATCAATTTTAATTAGTGATAAGTTTTTTTTT
>Ga0325411_1000682_pt1 | contig 36236 bp, 20 predicted proteins | sample PopdelMetagenome_13_FD_206181 | JGI IMG/M metagenome (GOLD analysis project Ga0325411, IMG submission 206181) | Populus deltoides microbial communities from Bellville, Georgia, United States - Xylem-PdIQD-R4 | ecosystem: Host-associated > Plants > Phyllosphere > Stem > Wood/Secondary xylem...
TAATAATAATTAAACATTTCGAAAACAAAAGGAGGGGTTCGAAATATTTAAAAAAAAATGAAAAGGATTTTTTTCTGTATCTTCAAATTTTTATACGATAATTTCTATAATTTTATGATAATTGAAGAGGTAATTGTAATTTGCTCCTTTTTTAAGGTAAAAATCAAAAGTACATATAACTATATGAGCTAATAAAATTTAGGAGATATTACTACATCATTAGCCCTAATATATTGCGGGTCAAATAAAAAAAAATGAAGATAAAAAAAATTATTCAGGTATTACTAATATATTTTCTAATAAAAACCATTAATTATGAACTTTAAATTTAACATATATTAAACAATATTATTTTTAAATATTGAGATAATAAAAGATATTGAGATGATGATATATTGAATTGATCTAATGACTTAATATGTCAAATCTACAACCAAGATCATTATATTATGATAACATCATAAAACATAAATCAAAAGAAATTATAAATTTAAATTTCAAATCAACCCGTTGTTGAAAGATAAAATTTAAAACAAAATATTCAATTAAAAAAATGGATAAAAAATAACTTGAGTCAACTCGGGTTAATCTAGCAAACTCGTGACTTGGGTTATGAGACCAAGATAGCCTCATAGAAAGAAAATAAAAACCAATTTCATAGCTTAATTCCTAACCAATCTGATATTGAATGATGAAATTAAAATAAAATAAATAAATGACCTGAGCCTACCTGGGTTAATATGTTAAACTCGTGATTTAGATCATAAGATCATGATAGCTTCATGGTAAGTAAATAAAAAAATTTATCTAACTTAATTTCACTAAATCCATTATTAAAGGTTGAAATTAAGAGAGAGAAAAACTAAATTTATGAGACCGGAATAATCCCATATAAAACAAATTAAAAAAAATTCACATTCAATTCTCAAATAACTTAATATTGAAAGATAAAATTACTAAAAAAAATTAGATTATTCGAGGGTGAAATTATATAAAAATAAAGAGAAAAGAAGAGAAAGGCAAAGCACTATTACAAAGAATAGTGCTTTGTGAATGTGGCCATTTAAATGTGATTTCCAAGTAGGCTTTATTAATCTTATTAATAAAAAAAAATTTAAAAATAATGAAATTAAATCCAGGATTCATCTATAAATTTAACTTATAAACTTTTTTTTTTGTCTTAAAAAACAATATTCATCCTATGAACCTCGTAAAAATTTCTTAATATTCAAGTTGTAACTAGTCAAGTCTTTTAAATTATAGCTTGGTCAATTTAAAATCGTTATCATATCACTAATTAATTAAAAAATATCATTAAAAACTCTCTCTTTCTCTCTCTTAATATACTATTGCCCTCCGTAATTTGGCATACTCTTTCTCTCCATCTCTTAAAAAAAAAAAAACTTCATTTACATCCATTGTATTTTAAATCTATCACAAATTATCATGTTGTTTAATTGTGCTTAATTAAAAGATTCAAAATGTAAAAATCCCAAAATTTCTAGGATAAAACACATTCTCAATTATGAAGAAATTGAAATTTTTTATTTAATTTTTATGATAGTCTATTCTTAGTTTAATTGGTTGATTGCATTAAATGGATCCAGCAATTTGGCCAACTAGTTTCTCCAATAGTTCTCAGATTTCTTTTATCGAAAAATCAAACGATTAACCAATTGAGATAGTAATCATTTTTTAATTGTTCATTTCATCAAGCGATCAACTAGAGAATCCAATCAGTCAACTAGTTGAAGTATAATCATAATTCACATCACAAATCATAGTCCAATCATCCTGAACTTTATCTCACATTTTCATTGTAACAATAATTTCATTTTGGCTCAATATAACATCTGATTAATTATATAACATGTTAATTACAAGGCTTATGAGTTTATATAAGAATTTAGCATTCATAAATAAAAATGGACACTTAATTTCATGTCTTTACAAACAAAAGATAAGAGTTCAAGTTTGCATGCATTAAAACAAAATATATTACAATCCAAAATGAACATGATATACCTAGTTTATATGAGCAAAAGAAATAATATAAATCTACTCTTGGCGTGAGTGCGACAACCCTGAAAAGTACAACATATAAACCATCAACCAATGGAATAAATAATAACAATTGTTACATCATAGAATACAATTAAATTCCATTATCATTTCATGATTTTTCTTACTTCGGTTATCCACATTAACATCATAATATCATTAGTCATCTATAACCCGAGTTAATTATACATGCTGATATCAATTTCAAATTGATATCATTAATCATTACCTCAAGCACAATTAATTAAGAGTATGTCGATACTAATCCACTTGGTTTAATTAGTTTCCATTCCAATGGATAGCTAAATCAAATTTTTAAGCACATGTCGATGCTAATGTATTCATATTGACATCATTAGCCTTCATGGGAATGATTAATCAAGTTTATTTCCATGAATTCTTTTTTATGTTCTTGCCAATACTAATGAATCATATTGGTATCATTAGTCTCTCATACAAGAACGACTATTCAAATCACAAGTAAATGTCGATACTAATGATTCTTATTGGTATTATTAGTCTTCCATACAGGGAACGACTAATCAAATGTCAATTTTTCTTTTATTTTTTTTTATCCACCAATTTATTTATTTTTCATTGCCACTTTAGAAAGACATTTAGAAATAAATTTTACAATTCTACTAATGCATTAATTAACTAAAGATAGGTGTTAGACACCTACCTGCTGTACATGATGTCTCGACTCCTACTCTAGATTGTGGTCTGATTACAATAATATCTCATATTAACACAAGATAATTTCATCATCATTACTTTCCAAAATCTTTGAACCCATAACTACATCCCCAAGTAATACCATTTGATTATTTCTCATATGTGTTTGTATTCAAGTTTCATTTTCTTATTATGATTCAATATCAACTCAAAGCAATTAGGTTTAAAAACACATCCCGTGACAATTACATACACAATTTATATCAATCATTCTCCTTTTTTATAGCTAATTTGATCGAACATACCTAAAAGAAACCAAATTTCTATACAAGCAAATCATCAAAATCTTTCATTAGCCAATCCTAAATTATACAATTTTACACATGTTAATCAAGAAAAATTCCTTCCCCATCAAACACCAATTTGGTTGAACACACACACACACACACACACACACACACACACACATATATATTCAAGTTTCATTTCTTTCTTATGATTCAATATCAATTCAACACAATTAGGTTTAAAAGCACGTCCCCATGACAATTACATACACAATTTACCCTTATAATAAGATGTCTCACCTTTAAATTAGAAGTTTTAAAGATCTAAAATGAGAAGAAAAGTTCAATTTCTTCGGTTCTTTCTTTATCTCTTCCTACGTTTTCAAACCTCCATTTACAAACACCAATTCTTGAAAATAGGATGTATAACAATTCCAATTATAGCTTATGAATAAGAAGAAAAAAAATGGTCCAAATATAGAGGAAACTCTATTAAAATTTAGATAGAAATTTAGATTGACTAAAGTTTGCCTACAAATTATATAGTTATCGACACACTTCTATACATCCCAAAACAATGCTACAATCTTGGTCCAACCATCCTAGATATTTCCTCAAACTCATTTACAACCACATAATTTAAAAAAAAAAAAACAACAACAATTCCATATTGTACAAATATAACAAACTTTATATATATATATATATATATATATATATATATATCATCAAATACATTAATATATGAGTTCACTAAGATAATTTAATGTATTAAAAGTCATTAGTTTCATAAACATCTATATTATGCTTAGTTACATAATTCTAAAAAAAGTTAACAACATTTAAATACACAATAAAGTTTGCCTATGAATTATATAGTTAAACCTAATACAAAAGAAAAATAACAACATAAATCTAATGATCCACTCTAGGATTAGATGTATCTATCAACAAGTTACAATTTATACAATTCATTAGAATGCATGAAAAAGATTTAATAATTAATCTCATACATATCTAATTTACCTATGAATTCATTTATTTAAACAATTTTAGTTCATTTTCATAGTCCAATTTATACACATCATTTTAGGTATATATTTTACTCTTATAACAATTACAAACTTACTAAATAATCAAACAAGTCACAGTTACCGACATCTTTCAAGAAGTAGTTGAAACAACATTATCTCGACAATTTAATCATAAATGTCACTAGCCCTATTAAGGTCAACTAGTCTAAACATTTAATCTTGGTCATCCAAACATGGATGTCAGTAGCCCCGTTAAGGTTATTTAGTTTAAACATTTAATCTCAGTCATCCAAACATGGATTTCACTAGCCTTGTTAATGTCAGCTAGTCTAAATAATTAATTCTAGTCATCCAACATGGATGTTACTAGACCCATCAAGGTTGGCTAGTCTAAACATATCATTTCCATATTGATACTCATGTCACATACGTTAATGATAGTTACTCTACCATTTTTAATTTAATTCACAAGAACACTGGTTACTATTTCAATATCGAAAGTTGTTGAATTTAGATTTGGGTGTAGCTTGTCTCTATGGAAAACTAAGAGATAAAGCTACAACTTTAATAAAGGAGTTAAAATTCAGTTCTTCTATTAATACATCTTAAATTATTTTTTATTGCAACACGTAAAACTATCCAATATGGTTCTTGTTCAACCTCCCCTCAAATTTTAACTCATAAAAGAAAAATAACAACATAAATCTAATGATCCACTCTAGGATTAGATGTATCTATCAACAAGTTACAATTTATACAATTCATTAGAATGCATGAAAAAGATTTAATAATTAATCTCATACATATCTAATTTACCTATGAATTCATTTATTTAAACAATTTTAGTTCATTTTCATAGTCCAATTTATACACATCATTTTAGGTATATATTTTACTCTTATAACAATTACAAACTTACTAAATAATCAAACAAGTCACAGTTACCGACATCTTTCAAGAAGTAGTTGAAACAACATTATCTCGACAATTTAATCATAAATGTCACTAGCCCTATTAAGGTCAACTAGTCTAAACATTTAATCTTGGTCATCCAAACATGGATGTCAGTAGCCCCGTTAAGGTTATCTAGTTTAAACATTTAATCTCAGTCATCCAAACATGGATTTCACTAGCCTTGTTAATGTCAGCTAGTCTAAATAATTAATTCTAGTCATCCAACATGGATGTTACTAGCCCCATCAAGGTTGGCTAGTCTAAACATATCATTTCCATATTGATACTCATGTCACATACGTTAATGATAGTTACTCTACCATTTTTAATTTAATTCACAAGAACACTGGTTACTATTTCAATATCTAAAGTTGTTGAATTTAGATTTGGGTGTAGCTTGTCTCTATGGAAAACTAAGAGATAAAGCTACAACTTTAATAAAGGAGTTAAAATTCAGTTCTTCTATTAATATACCTTAAATTATTTTTTATTGCAACACGTAAAACTATCCAATATGGTTCTTGTTCAACCTCCCCTCAAATTTTAACTCATATCTGGAGTTTTATAACTTCAATTTATGCAAAGTCAATCCCGTTCAAAAGATAACTTCCCTTGCTATAAATTTTATGATAAACTCATTCTAAATTTTATCATTTTCACGCCCTAATCTCCTATGGAAATTAGGTGACAAAGCTATTCAATTTTTGTCTACAAATTTTACAATCAACTAAGTATTTCTATTCGTCTTCTCATCATTAAACAAGCTTTGATCTTTCATATGTGTTATAATATCACTAATTTCAACCTTCTAAGAACCAATAAATCCAACTCATATTTTATTTAAAATAGTCAAAACTATTTCAAGAAAAACATATGCTTCATATCAATTCACATATATACTGCATTTCACAACCATGATCATAATCACATCCACTTCCAATTTATTTCCTTTTTAGCTGGCACTACAACCTCTTTTGTACCATGATTTATTCTTAAGACTTTTAATCAAAATTTTTCCTTTCATGAGAAATCAAACACTACACAATAATCTTTACCTCTAAATACAGTAACCTTCCAATTCACTACCATATGCAAATTTTACTCATTTTATATAATAACTAAACTCATTCAAAATTTATTTTCCACATAACCTTATGGATTAATCTCTCACAATTTTCTTAAGCACAATTTCATTACATTCTAACTTGTTCTCTCTTGGTCGTCCCTAAATGCCCTTAGAGACACCATGATATTTGTTTTTCATGATTTAACACCTATCACAAGCTAACCTAACCCAATTGGTTCAATTCCCCATCCATTTTGCATTTCCTCTAAATTTCTATTACAAACTCTAACACAAAATTCACGATTTAAACATCAATCCTTAATTGAATTTATTTAGGCTTACATATCTAATGCCCATAACCTAGTAATAAAATGGTTTTCAAATCGTAACCAGTCAAATTTTTCCTGCACCATTCCCTATATCCCCTTCTATGCTAAAATTATCCCATAAAAGGGAGTTAATTTTTTTTTCTCTTTAATTCTTTCAGTTGAATTGATACCCAACTATTTTTCATGTTAACAAATATAAATCAATATAAAAACAACAATTTAACTAGCCAAAATCCATAACTCAAGATTAATACTACACACACTAACATATCCAAAATTTCACATATCACAAAATAAATCAAATTGATCACTTAAGATGATTTTGTTACCTTAGTTAGATGATAATTCAAATGTAAAATGCAAAATAACCCTAGCTCCCTTCATCTTTCTTCTTCTCTTTCAGATCTCTCCAAAACCCTCACTTTTAGTTTGTTAAAACCCCTTTCAAACACTTAATTTTTCCTCTTTTAATCCCCCAGTACCCTTGTAATCCCTCTAAAATAATATTTTGGATGTGATTTTGTCAAAAATTGAGAAGAGAAATTTCAAAAACCCTCCCTCTTTCTTTAAACCTAGTTGTAGCCCACAAACCCTCCACTTTTATTTAAACATAATTCCCGGCCACAAAGGAAAGAAGGAAGACATTTATAATTTTAATTTTCTGTTATTTACACTTTGGCTTTATAATCTTTCTTATTTCCTTTTTGTCCCTATTTTTTCTTAATTGATTTTCCTTTAACAATTTAATACCTGTCATCAATTCCACTTCATTTAATATCACCTGTATCAATTTAAATTGATTTTCTAAATTCAATTTAACCCATTTTATCTCCAAGTTAAAATTTTAATAGTTCAAATATTTTTAACTGGGAGTTTACAAAACGAATACGACCTTTAGATCATTCTAAACTCTCATCAACAATCTAAATCTATAAGTATTTTTATGAATTTTTATTGGAAAAATAGGTAGGATTAGCAATTATCTTCTCCCTCTTTCTAAAGGTGTTGGTCATCCACTTTTAATGGTTTCCTTAGAAAGTCATTCTTCTTATTTAATCTATTTTAGGTTAACTATATTAATGTCTCTAACATACTAAATGCTTATTTTTTCTTTAGAAATCCCATCTCGACCCACTTTAATACCAAACCTCGATACCTCATCATTGACCTATTTCTTTCAATCATGTTCTTCTTTACTTATTTATTTATCTACTTTTCTATTTAATTCTTAAAAAAAAACATGTATAAAAAAAGTGTGATTTTTTTTAAAAAAATCAAAATTACAAAAGAAAAATATAAGGTCAAGGCCTGGCTCAATTAGAAAGTATCCATGCACTAGCCTTATTTTTTTTTTAAGAAAAAAAGATATAATTAGGGCAGACATGTCATCCACCCCAAAAAATTTTGAAAAACAATTATCCAGACAAACGCATAGTCTAGTATTTCCTAAATTCCAGCCATTTTTTAAACCAAAAACCTATTTTTCAACTTATTTTTTATCCAAAATACCAAGAAAATAGTCTAAACACCTTGATAAACTCATAGATAGCCTTAAAAAACCAAAATCAACACAAAAAACCCAAAATCAAAAATCTTTTTGAGCTTAAATTTGGTATTTTAGGTAATTTCAAAGTAAACAAACACCTAAGTGGAACTTTCCTTATTAAATGAAACTTTTTGACACAAAAATCAACTATTTTAGTGACTAGAATCAATCTCAACATTGATTTTCTCTTTGTTAAAATGCAGTATTCTCTCTCCTCTCACAAACCAGGAACTAAAAAATAATAAAGATAAAATTTTGTACCAAAATTGAATTGCAAAACTATTAAGAGACTAGATGGTATAATTTATAAAGTTTGAGAGCTAAAGTAAACTTTTGGTGATAACTTTGAAAGCTTCTCCTATTTGTGGCTCTTTTTTCACTTTGTTCTTTTGTTTTTTTAATTGTTCTTAGTCAACAAATTTAATTTAATTGTCCTTTAATTTGGTCCAAAAAAATGCAATTATGAAAAAAAAATATTTGAGGACCAAAATGAGAAAAAACCAAAAATTTTGAACAATAAATCAACAACAAAATATAAGAGGATAAACGGTGATGTGTGCATGGTGTTTTAGCCACACTTTTTAGTGTTTTCTATAATTAAAAACCCTTTTTATAATAATAATAATAATAATAATAATAATAAGAGGATATTCCCACCAGCTTTCATTAATTTTAAATTAAGTAAATTTCCTTCTCAATTGTATCTTAAGCATGCCGTTAATTTATTTTCACTTTAATTTTTATGTTCTCGTAAGTGGAAAAACAATAACACTTTTGTGCACTTTATCCAATATATATATATATATATATATATATATATTCGTGTAAAGCTATTATTTTCCTTGAGAAAATATGAAAAAAAAGTTAAAAGTGGATGGATATGCTGTCTAACATGGATTTGAAGATGCTTATTTGTTGTTTATTAAAATGGTTAAAAATTAATATTTAAGAATCTTTCATACAATTAATTGGCATGTGGTCTTCATTTTTTTATGGTTTAATGCAGACATATCCCAATTAATCCACTATCCTTCATTCAGTTGTTAAGTAAGGCTTTTTCTTTCTTCTTTTTTTCTAACTTAGATTTGCATAAACTTGATATTAAATCATTAAACAACCTTCTGTTTTGCCAGGCAGTGTTTCGTTAATGTGGATGATACTGAAGCTAGCCCAGAAGGTAAACTATCATCACTATTTCATTTATGTATATATTTTCAACTTTTCTTCCTTCTCATTATCTAAATAATGTACTTCTACTTTGTGATTATACATAAGCAAACTGATGCAATTCTGATTTGCGTTTTTTCTCCTCAGTGCTTTCAGATTGCTGTGCACAGGGATAGTCCTAGAGGGACCTCGTCAAAAGGCTTGAATTCTCTCTCTCTCTGCCCCTAATTTCTTGCTTTTGCATTTTATTGGATATTGTTTCTCAGGTGTATTGTAGCATGCGGTGGTCTATGCCCTGGTTTAAACACTGTCTATCTATTATTTTGGTTGCCTGAAATTCTTGTCCTCTGATACTGTTACATCAGGTAAATTCAGATTGCAACTGTTATAGAATAGTGCAATTCAGTAACCTCAACTATTCAAGACATAATAAGTCTTTTAATGCAAGGAGGATAGAGTGTTTTTTATGCTCAAAATACGATTCCTTCGACACCGAAGGCTGTGAATGATATCCATAAACGTGGTGGCACCATTCTTGAGACTTCAAGAGGTGGCGGCCATGACAAGTCTCAGATTGTTGACGACAGCATTCAAGACCTTCAGGTAAATGTTCGCTTCCCTTTGTATTTTTACATCATAACCAAGTGCATGTAGTTAACTGCTTCTGCCGTTTCAGGTAATTCCTATTATAAGAATATGATAACTTGTAAATGCATCTCAGGTTTGCATAATTGGAGGAGATGGAACTCAGAAAGGGTTTTCGGTGATTTTCAAGGTAATTCTACTTTGCATGCAAGCAAGAGGATCTTTGGCAATAATTTTTGAAGTTGAATAAATTAAACAATTTAGTTTATTATTAATTCAATAATTAATTAATTTATATTTAAAATTTAATTACATTGTCAAATAATTTATTATGATGCCCACATATTAAAAAAGTTATAAGAAATTTGATTTAACATTTTAGTTACTAGTTTCTAAGTGTACTTATTATTCATTCATTATTAATATTTCAATTTAAACATTATAGCTGTTTTGTTAAATTGTTTTAGTTCTCAATATTATAGTCATTAATTCTTTAAATAAGATTTTAAAATTATTTTCAAAACTCATTCCACCTTAAACAAGAATTTCATAATCAATACTATTTGAGAATAGATGAAATATTTTTCTTAATTCATCTAAGGTGATGAATCATCTCATAATTACTTAAATATCTTCATATAGTTTATGTTATACTCAATATCTGTCTGCTTGTTGCTCTTGATTATGACAACATGTATACAAGATCAAAGCATAACACTCATTATATAAAATAACTTAGTGTTCTGAAGTTTAATGATCATTTACACAACTATCACAAAAATATTTTCATAGACATAGGTGATCTCTCCAAATGAAATTCTCTTGTGATTTAATTCAATGTACATGTCATCTGTTAAGCACTTGCATATTAGTTATAGGTATGAGGGTATCCCTCATACCTTAGTTTATGAAAATAGTTGTTTTCTTTCATAAAAGAAGGAATATAATATATATTTTTCTCAACAACTCTAATTAATATTTAATCTTATTAAAATATTGACCAGGAATATTTAAAAATAATATTTTAATACAATAGAATCTTTTAATTATAATAATTTTATAATTTTTCTTACAAAATATTTTTATCCTATCACTTTATCTTTACTCTAAATTATTAATTAAATATAAATAAGTATTAAAAATAAAAAAGTATTTATTAATACATAAACAATATTATATATAACCAACTAATTCTCTACGAGATATATTCACTGGCACCCCCAAGTTTTGCTATCTGAATTGAACGAAAAATTCAAAAACAGGATTTTTAGCAGTGTACGCCACTCTTGCCAGTAGAGATGTGGACTGTGTTGTTTGCTTCCAAAATCACCCTTCTATCTTGATGGGTTTGGAGGACTATTTGAATACATTAAGAAAAGGCTAAAAGAGAACGGGCATATGGTTATAGTAATAGCTGAAGGGGCAGGACAGGAGCTTCTTCCTGAAAGCATACTTTCCATGAACAAACAGGATGCTTCAGGAAACAAGCTACTCCAAGATGTTGGTCTGTGGTTATCTCAGAAGATTAAGGTATACTGATGCTCTGCCTTAACCATCTTTCTCCAGCTTTAGAAATGATGCTTTACAAAACCATATCCTGTCCTTGGAAGCTTTATGCTTGCAGTTTCAAAGACCAACCATTTAAAGATACTCATAACTTCATCTTAGGCGTTGCATATGGTTTCCCAATTTGCTTCCATTTATAGTACCAAAAACATGGATTTTAGGAGCGAATTATAGGAGTAGCAACGCAACAGGGATTTTCGGGCATTGTGGTGCAGGACAAGCTGTTGGGTGTGGGGGCGAAAGAGGCACACATCCAGCTGCAAATCAAGCTGGAAAGGAAGGGAAGATTTCAGTGCAGCAAATTAGGCTGGAAAGTAGGGAAGATTTTTTGGTGGTTTGTCTACCAAATTGTTGGGAGAAATCGTGGATGAAAATGGGATGCGTTCCCATTTCAACTATGAATAGAGAACTTGTGAGAGCAGAAAAACACACAGCAACAACACACTAAAAGGAAGAGAGAAGCGAGGCAATTACAGAGATATTGAGAGTTGAGTTGAGAAGAGTTTTCTCCTCCTCCGTTGATGTAGATTGTAGTTTTCTCTCTATCTAGTAAAATCAGTAGCTCTGTGGATATAGGCAATTGCCAAACCACCTTAAATGTTGTGTTCTTGATTCTGGGCATCAAGCTCGGGTCTTGACACAAGCCTTTTTCAAGTTTTGGTGGCCTGCCAAGGCATTCGGTTATGGTCAGATATAGATGAAACTAGGGATGAATAGGGAATTGGTATTGGTAGGAATTGAGATAAAACCAAGCCTTAAAGCAATTTTCAACGAAAAATTCTCAAGTGATATTCCATTCATCTTCAAGAAATCAGATTCCAGAAAGCTTTCAAAAATTACAGCATCATATGACAATCACTGATTTAAGATAATTAGAGAAGACGCTGAACCCCAAATTGTTAAACTGCTACCATAACATTAAAACAATTATATGTTTGAAAATTGGCATAAACTGCGATGTTGTAGTAACTGTAACTTTATTTGGACTTCAAAATGTTTGTTCTATAATCTTTCCTTTCTAATCAAGAAAAAGTTTGTCATTTTTGGGCAATAAGATTTTTCTCACGTCATTGGACAATTTTCCTTTTGCAGGATCACTTTGCAAGTCAGAAAAAGATGACGATAAATCTAAAATACATAGGTCAGTACTCAGTCAACCAGAGTTTTCTTTCGTATATATTCCAACATTGTTGAATTGCAAACAGCCATTTGAAACAGTCAGCATAACCAACAATGGTAATGATCCCACAACATTGCAAGTCCCTCTTTGCCAGAAGCAAATTTCATCCATTTTCCTTCCCATGATTGCTTAGGTGTGTCAAGTTTAGAGTTCAACAGGGATTCACCCTTCCTTTCCTGATGCATTCCTCGCCACTAAATTTTTTATCTTAAATGGATTCTGCATTTCTGTATCTGCACCATTCTCTGCTGTTACGTCTGTATCTGAACCATTCTCTGCCGTTACAACCTTTACAGGTGATCAGAATTTATCGAGCTCGCTCGGCTTCTCTATTAGCGTCATCGAGATGGTTGCTTTTCGTACTCAAATTATCATATGAATGTATTGGACTAATCCCTGATAACCAGAGCTTTGTCATTTGTCAGTGGACTTATCACGCTAATGGTTAGGACAGAAGTGCAAGTTTTAGAATCTATCCTCCTCTTATGCTCTGGGTCCAAGCCAAGGAGGTTGTGAAACCAGTAAAGTCTGTGGTCAACCTTGACAGCAGAATAATAATGTCATTCTAGCAATGGATAAATGTGCAGCCTACCAAGTCCGAGAACGATGAAAAGATAAACAAGAGCATACAATTCAATAAAGCCCTTTGTTTTTACTTTTCAAAAATATTTTAAAAAAAATTAAATATTTTTTTTTTTTCAAATTAATATGTTTTAGATATTTTTAAATTATTTTGATGGGTTGATATGAAAAATATTTTTTTAAAAAAAATTATTTTAATACATTTCTAAATAAAAAACACTTTAAAAAATAACCATACTTTATATTCACAAACAAAATCATGTATCTGCTGGTTTTTACAGGTAATGCCATCTTGCATTTCTTGTCACCATTAAGGATTGATTCACGAGGGAATTGATCAGAGAAACACGATCATATCAAATCCATTAAACATTTTAACATGACTACAGATTTTCTAACAATAAGAAATACAATATGTACAAAGCATTACATCTCTCCACCAGCCCTGTGTGCAAAAAATGGCAGAATAATTTCCAACTTCATTTCATCAAGCCTTGAATACAGTGTTGATGACTTCTTTTAGATTCTTGCACCCAACAATTTTCATCCCTTGGAAACCTAGATTTGCAAGAGATTTTTCAGCTGATTTCGGGATTACGCACATTTTATATCCCAGTTTCGCGACAGTATGTACTCTTTTCTCCATCCTGGGTACCTGCAATGTCGTGACAAAAATATATACATTAAACAAGGCAAATGCAACAAGATACTCTGTAGCTCCACCAAGAAATAGTGAAAGATACAGATGTTTCAACTATCAAGGAACATGTTATGGCTCTAAACGTAGCAAACTTCATGTAATTATCTGCATTGAATGTTATAAAAAACACACTAACAGCATGTTCTCAATAAAGTAATATATTCCGTAAGCAAGTTGTGCTTTGAGTTAGCAGCATAATATCCAAACATCATCAGCTTGGCAAAGCTTTAATAACCATGCTTCTCAAGAACTATACATGTTGAGGCAGTGCTGGGCTTGCTGACTAGTTCTAAAATGCTGATTAGGCTCTTCAAAATCATAACAATAAAATTACAATGAAGTCCACACGGAGAAGGTTTCAAACCACACTAAGTTGAAACTCCATAAGTCAACACAGCAGCAAACATAGTATTCAAAACAAAAAAAACAGTAATAACCAGTCTGAACCAGTTGGATCTATTTTCTGACACAAGTCTTGTAAGAACAAAGAGGAAAAGGGAAAATCAGAAATACCAGTTGCATCCATTTTCTGAGACACACCTTTAAAGAACTAAGAGGAAACAAGAAATGCAGTTATATCATATGCTATTTCATTTGCATGAAACTTGAAAGCTGAAAAAGGTTCACAGAGGTTTAAACAGAAGTTTACAATCTACAGAGAATAAAAATAAAAAACCACAGTTGATTTTGACGTGCTTCTTGGTTGTTACAGTGGAAATATGTACTTACTGCGCGAAGCTCACCACCAAGGCCAATTTCTCCGATGAATGCAATGTTATTGGGAATGGGAAATTCCAAGAAACTGAAATGAGAAAAAAAAAAAAACAGATTGATCATATTTCAACTTCTGCATCCAATATCAACATCTATGTGACCAAAGATGGGACAAACTAACCAAGAGAGGAGCATTTTGAAAGAATGCAAACTAAAGGTCACAGGTTGCACTGGCAGAATTCACAACACTATATTTATATTTATCAGGTATGCAAGGGTAGACGGGATGCAAATCATTTCCGATTAAAAAAAATACACATCAGTTATAAGAGCATGAAGGAAAAAAGAAAGAACAAGACTACAAATCACACACCTGCTGCAAATTGCAGCTGCTATTGCAACATCACCAGCAGTCTCTGTCAGCATTACCCCGCTAACAACATTCAAAAAGATGGCCTAGTTCAGAAAAAAGAAATAGAAGAAAAAACAAATGAGAATTAAACAAAAAACCACTAATTGTAAACTAGAATAATTTTAAAGGTATCCAGTCACTTGAACAAAATGAATATTTTAAACATCTCTAAATCATGAAAAACAAAGACAAGGAAATCCTAGAGTAATGTTAAGGCATTCGGTCATTAGTTCACTTGCAGAGTACAAAAGAAACATGCTATGGATGCTTAAAGTCATTAAGTGAGGAAAAAATAAAAAGCTCGTATGGATTTTCAACATTCATAAAATGCATCTTATTTGGTTCATTTACAGATTCCTGTGCATTTTAAAAATTCAGTACTCTGCCTTTGCAGATTTCTGCATGTTGACAATCATTTGACTGATATTGCCCAGGTTCAAATTAAAGTTTTGCCTTTTTTTTTCCTTCATATTTCACATAATCCCGTTTAAGACGAGTTCAATATAAATGAAAAGCAGGAAATTCTAATACAACACTTTAGAAAGACATGCAAGGACCACAAACCCAGAAAACGAACATGAAAAATCAGCTTACATTCTCTTGGAGCATTAAACCAGCTTGCTTTATAAGAACCTGGAACCAAAGAGACATGTGAAATAGTTAAAAAAAAATGCTTGTCAACTTTTCAATGTGAAATATTTAAATATAAGCTAAAATAGGCTGTCACTTCAGAGATTCAGTTGCTACTTCAGCATTGGCTTTGCTTTACTTTTAGTTTGGAAGCAAAGAAAGGTGGAAATATGTGTTTGTGTGGGTGTGCACGCATATGTGTGCACACATGAAGATTGTAAATAACATATCTTGTTCAAATTTACATTTCTAAACATGAAAACTTAGGTAATTTCAACTTATACTCTCCAACACTTACAGAAATCAAACAAATAATTCAAGTTAACAAAATGTTCCTTTCTTCTCACCCAAAAGAATTGTCCAAGCTCATAAGACAAACACATGGTAGTGATGATGTAAGTTAGTGAGTGCAGACTTCAATTTCATTTCATATCCAAAAAGAAACGAGGAGAGGGTGCCCACCACCATGGTTCTTAGTTGGAATCATGAGGTGTTGTAGTTGTAAGTATTTAAAGAACAAATGAGATTTTTTTGTAAAGTGTAATCATGTTATGGCCATGATGTCCATAACATAACAGTGATTCCCTCCATTGGGATATGCCAATGCCCAAATCATATAGGCCCTATATCATAACAGGAGGGCCAAAATCAAATTACATGGTGGGAATTATGTCCAACTTCCTATGTACTCCTATTCAGTCAGGCCACTTGCAGTGGCTGAGAACTGGGTTACCTCCAGCTAAATGCAGTTCATGTTTGAACTTTATCCTAGGTGACCTTGTGGTTGTATGTATTCCTCGAAGGTTGACCAAGAAGAGTGCTCACCAAATAGCCATTCTTGATTTCAAGGTTTTAACCCAATTCACAGAATCACATCTATGTTCTCAAGGATTACTATCTATCCAAGGGATGCTATTGTCCTGACCCTCGAGATCATGACATTGGTTTCTAGCATGCATTACTTCTTATGAACAAGTTAAAGATTTTTGCCAATTTTCAAAGATAAGTTCACTGGGACAATGATATAAAAGAGAGGTGATTGTGAAAATAAGCAATCACAATTTTGCCAGTACAGGCCAACCTACAAAAAGAGATATGACATCGATTATACATCTGAACAAAAAATCTAAATCAAAAAAGAAAAAGAAAAGGTGTATCCAACAGCAATTATGACATGCATATGAAATCTTATCAAAGCCTTAGATTACTTACAGATATGATCATGTCAGCTCGGCTTGATTGGATTCCATTAATGTGCCTTGAAACTGATGAACCAGAGACACACAGTGCCTGAATAAAAGTTTTAATGGACCATCAGCATTTGGTGAAAATAAATAAATGAACAAAACTAAAAAAAAGGAAACCTCAGTAAAATCATCATTGGACTTCTCATCCTCAAATAGTGGTGTATCCACTGCATACATGAAATTTTTAAAAAGTAAGAAGTATAAAAGGTAATTATAAAGATTACCTGAATTTCAATAAGGAAACTTCGAGATCCATCCATTATTACAGCAACAGCTAGCCCAGCTAAAAAATCTGAATCTGAGTGCTGCTCAGTTAAGAATATCTCACTTGGATTGGAAACAACTGCCAGACCCAACTGTGACATTTCAAAAACTCCAAGCTGACAACAAGGGATAATTCTAACATCAGTTCAGAAATGCAAAACTAGCATCTAAATCTTTAGAAACATCAAGGAGAAAATTCACATTCATTTTTTAAATTATTTCCAGGAAAATCCCTCCACAAAGATTTCTAGAAAACAGAAAGTTACAGCTGCTGTTCTGAGACAATAGATGTTATAGACAACATATGTAACTGCTTGAGCCAAGATGCAGTAAAGTAATCTAAACACCATCCCAGAAAATTAGAATTTAAACACCAATTTGGATTATGCAGTGCTCTACTGTAAAAGTATTGAAAATTCATTAAATAGGTAAATTACTACATGGTATAGGATTTCTTCAGTATATCTTATTTGAACATGAAAATTTCAAATTTTAAAATAAAAATAGAAACTTTAGCACAAGAAAGTTAAAAATTAATTCAATATTTCTTTCCAAAACAAGCCAAAGTTGGTAGAACTGCAATGCATAGAGGATATAGGACCCAACTCCTATGTATTGACCGAAAAATTAAAATTGCAATGTCAAAAGTCTTAGACAAATTCCAAATTGGAGGGGAAAAAAGTTAAATGCCAGAATGTCCAGATGAAATGAATGCATGCCACAAATATGCACAAAGTTGTAGATCCCTAGAATTGCACACCTCATCTGTGGACCCAAAACGATTCTTCACAGGTCGAAGCAACCGATGAGACGAGTACTTCTCCCCCTGGTAGTTAGCATGACATGTCACTGATTAGCAATCTTCACATTCCAAGTAAAAAAAAAACAAATGCCTTGGAATCCCACCAAAGTAATGGGTTAAAGTTGCAAGAAAACTAGCAGTTGAAGTTTCTCTAAAGAAATGTATAACCTGAGAGGCATCCTTTAAACAGATAAAGAATGCCAAATAGAAAAGGTAAGAAAAGTAGTCTACAATCTACAGTATAACCAAGTACTAGCTTTGCCAACTATCCAAAAAAGATAATTTAAGAAGGTACCAACTTCCATATATAAGACAACATCAACAATGTGCTCCAATACACGAGGCCCTGCAATATCTCCAGATTTATTCACATGTCCAATCTGCAGAACATTATAAAAAGAAAAGAGATGAAAAATAAAGGGACAAGAGCAGAAAAGATTATTTGCATGCAAGATAGAGATTTAGAGTAATAGCATGTGAATAATGATAGAGAAACCTACAGATTGACAGGTGTATAAATCTAATAATAGAAAAGGATAAGCAAAAAACAAAAGAGGAAATAAACAATTAAAGACAAGCAAAAAATCAATCTAGCCCCCTTTACCAAAGTGATACTGAAAAGTAAATCGATTCAAAAGAAAAATGAGGGAAAAGGGAGATGAAACTTTCAAGTTAAGGACTTGGCAAGACTATGGTATAAAAGACAGTTTTGTAACTCCTACAGTGAGAGACCGAAGAGACAAAAGCCAAAGAGTACTTGCTTACTTCTATCGCTAATAAAGAGGTATGACTCCAAAGAACAAGAGCAAAATCAACCAACCAAGTAATGACATGATCTGGAAGCATATACCATACATGTCTATTTGGGATCATTTAGTTCCTGATGTATTCTCTATCACCAGGCATTACCATACTAGAGTGAACAAACCATCCCTATATATTAGTACTTCTCCCTAGAAGTCCCTGAAGAAAGTTCACTGACAAAAGAAAACAAAATCCAGAACTGGGCAAAACTTAAGAGCATAACTATTGTCTCAGCTATAAGCCAGCACCTCATGCACAATATTATTTACTATTCTCCATAGTTTCCAAATTTTTAGTTTTGATTTGATTTTTAATTTTTTCTCTATCCTCTTGTTTGTCAGTCTAAGAAGGATCAGTCTTGCATGTATACTTGTGTATTGGTGGGATCTCCTTTATGCTTTTCAATAGACTTTAACTCTTCAGAAACAATAATTAAAGAAAAGAATTGATTTATCTGCTGCACCTGCAATGAAGAGAAATCAACACAGACGAGAGTAACAAAGTAATGGATTCATATTAATTCAAAACACCAAAGCAATAACAGTCTAGTTGATTTTTTTTGACACATGGTGTGAAAGCATACAGAACCCAACTTTTTGGTAATCTCAGAGTTATAATTGAATAACGAATTCAAAGATATTAAACGAAACTAGATTAGTAATTTTTAGGTTATTGCACAGGATTCTCACCAAAAGTATTGGGATGTTAGTTGTTTTCGCAAAACGCAACAGGGCTGATGTGCATTCCTTAACCTGTCACATATCCATACAGTAACAGCTATCAGCAACTCTCTCCTGAAACCAGCAGATAAATGTGCCCACGGCACACAGATATTTGCATTTTTGCTTCAGAAAGCAAAGAGTATAGGAAAAGGACCACCAAAATTTACACATAATGCTTTCTGACAACATCATTCTGATATGTTTGCATTACTTTTGCTCACAGAGAATGAAGATAGGTTGACAAAAGGTGCTGTCTTTCATGTGTGAGGCCTCTGGATTGTCAACAAGACAGTAACTTTAAGAAAAGTAGATGCATTTTGAGCACAGAACTACATAGCAAATGAGGCGATTTACATAACTTTGGGTCAAAATACATTGCTTAGCACCATGTCTTCTTGCACTGATGCACCCCATAAGAGTTGAATACGTTAAGCTAAAATCTGATATTGCGCTTGGCAGTCTATAGTGCATAAAGTTCCAACCTGTGACAGTCCTCCTGCACTTCCAGCAACTCCTTTCAGATAAACTGTTTGAATTGAGTCAATAATCAGAGCACGGGGGGAGAGATGCTGAATTTTTCCAAGTATATCCTGAAAAAGGGCAAGGAAACTAATTATGAGAAGTTCGTACAAAAGTATCTTAGACCTGGATGATTGAGTAGAATGCCCATTCATGATCAGCCTGAAAGAGTTTAATAAAAGAGCACCAAAATAATCACTAAAGAAAAGGGACGGTTCAAATCAAAACTATTACCAACAAACCAGTTAGGGTAAGTCACAAATTGTTCACCTCAATATCAGTACTGGAATATAAGTAAAGCTCCTCAGTTCCAATCTCCATACGGTCTGCTCTGTTTCCAATTTGCTCGACACTCTGCCATGAGGAAGAAAAAGTGAAATGGTATTTGCTTGTTGATAATAAGATCAAGACTTATATTACCAAATAAATGTCAAAATTTATCTCAGGATAGCAGCCCAACTGTTGTAGCCTTCCAGGAGCAAAACATGAGTTAGATAGCTTGAGTACCAATTTCAGAGCCTCCCGCACTATCCCTATCTAAGCGGTGATGATCCTTAAGATTTCCTCATTCTAAGTTCAGAGTGAAAAATCAGGTTTTCCCTTCTAATAATTTTACTAAAAAACCTCATTAAAACCATGTAAAACTGGTATGTCATTTTCTGCACAGGTACGAAAGCATATGGCCTAGTCATTTTTTTGGTGGGTGGGGGGGCCAAGAGGGCTATTGAGAAAGCATGAAGCATGTGAAACTTGTCTGCAGGAAACACTAACCTCTTCACCAGAAACATATACAACTGGAGCTGATCCACCCAGATCCTCACTGTCAGCTATTATTGCAGCAACCTTCCAATTCAAAAGAGTTGACATAGGATAGAATACTTAATAGAGGGGTTATTTTGGATCAAACGAGATAAAATGATGCATATAGAAAAAAATCTGGTCACATAAAAAAAATTAAAGCAACAATTTCTGACGATGTAAAAGCACATAAGATCAAAATAAGATCAAAATTATTACAAGAGACTCACCTGCAATAACAGTGTGCTCTTGCCGACCCCAGGATCACCACCAACCAAAACCAAAGAACCTTCAAATGCAAAGGACATGTAACCAAAGTAAACTTTGAGTCCACTTCTTGCAGAAGAATGACTTGAGTATCAAAAACAGACAATTTTGAAAAGACTTGACTAAAGACATGAAAGAAGTAGCAAAATACAGAGAAACATCTGTGTGCAGGATTAGATAGCAGGACTTAAAGCCTATGGATTTCAATCATGTGCTTCATTGCTCCTAAAACTTCCAGCTAATAAAATTCAGCAAGTCAAAAGGTCAGGAAACAAAGTAATATTTCCAAAAGCTAGAGGCTATAACTGTTATGTTCTACGAAAAATAGAGTTTTTTGTAAAGAATGTTTGGAGAGACCAACTTTTTAATATTTCATCATAAAGTGGCTGCTCTAAAAACTTGAACTTGCTATATTGTAGTTGCAAGCCCATGACCCATCACCAAGCAATGGCTTCTAAGCTTTTTACCCCAAAACAATTATTAATTTAAAATATTATCAAGTAAATCTGATGAAACCTGGAACAAGACCACCCCCAAGCACCCTTTCAACTTCACTTCCAAAAAGTCCAGACCTGGATCACAACCAAAAAATATGAAAACAGATTTCCTCAAGCAAATATAATTATGAACTCAATCAATCAATATCATGAAACATCATAAATTCATCATTACAGAATCCAAAGCAGTTGTGCAATTGAAAAATAAACTACATTTTATAAGCAAATGCCTAAAAGCCATAGAAATTCTCTGCCATTCCACAACAAAAGGAGCATGGCTGCAATAATGGAGGTATCTGTTATAATAAATGTGGAAATTGTTTCACATATTCAATGAGGGAAAGTTGGCTGCAAGAGCCGTCCACAAATGGTGCAGAGGAGTCAACCAAACAATGCACGTTGAAAATGATAAAAACCTAGGCATGGAGGACCCTCCAGGCAATCCAATGATGTTCTCGCTTGAACATAAGTGAGTTGTTTCTCTTCATATAAAAATCATATTCCTATTGTATCCTTCATACTTCACAACAATTCCATACCTCCATTGATTTTTAATCACCAGATTACACATGTAGTGTTACAGCCATTACAACATACAAAAAAAAGAAACAGTTACATACGAAGGCATTGAAAGTAACAGACAGAATAATGAATACTCTACATAAAAACACACAATCTTAGTTTTTAGTAACGCTTCTTGTTCAAATAAACAAAAGTCTCTGCTCAACCAAGGCTAATTGGCTGTGACCTTACATTTCCTCTAAAAACCAGACTATGTTATTTAACAGGATACGTAGCGGTTTCAAAGTTCCATTTGGTGGAGTTAAATGGGTTCCATGAGTGCAACCATCACCACCCACCATTCCACCAACAGCACTCACCACGGTCCCCACAACCATGGCCACTGCCCTTGCCGCCATACCACCACAGTATTCCACAATTGACATTTCAACCCCTAGATCTTTAACTTCTCACCAAAATCAACCGATATAACCACTTGTATAAGCGGGTAGCGGGAATCAAACCCGCATCATAAGCTTAGAAGGCTAGGGGTTATAGTCCTTTATAACATCTCAATTCAAAACAGAACAGAAGACTTTGGTTTCATTCCGCTCCTTTGTGAAATATGAAAAAAAAAAGTCGAAAAGAAAAGAAAAGAAAAGAAAAGAAAAGAAAAACAGGTTAATCCTATTATTTTATTACAATAGCTACAAAATAAAAAGAAAAGAAAAGATGCATCACAAATTCTAGTGGTGTTTTCGGTTGCCAAAACAACTAAACAGGAAATAAATCCCAAAACTGATAAGATAACAACTTACAAAGGAATACGCCAATTCAACATATTCATCCCACGATTCACATCTGTCAGCCTCAAAGGACGCAACTCCCCAGGCTTCTGTGGCAGCCAAGACCGCACTGCATTCTCTGAAGCCTCAATCCCACTCACCTTATTCCCACCCCCAATTTTCGCCTCAAAAAACTGCTTCATTGTCCCTACTTCATTGCACGATCGACAAGACCCCCACCATTGCCCTGATGTAAACCCACAAATTTCGCAAACCCAACTAGTTTTACTTTTCCCCTTCGTCCTATACACCGCTCTATCCCCATATCCCACCGCCCCATTAACTGAACCTCCCTTCTTCACACCCACATATCTCTTTTCCTTCTTCAAATCCTCTATTTCATTACGATTATTCCGCAATCCCATCTGGGTTTTCTCTCGTTTGATTAAATTCTCTCCCGCTAAGCCATCCACTTCCTCATCAAAACTGGACAGCCTGAGCTCCGATTCTCTAAACTCAGCACTACTGCTGGCGCCACTCTGCGTCACTGTCCCATCCGAGATTGGGTCGAAAACACTCCAAACTAGAGGGTCATTTTTGGAGCTGTCAATGGGAATGGGGTCGTTTGCGGAGGAGTGGACAGCGAGGCCAGATTCTTTGGAAAGGAAAGGGGAGGTGGTGAGGTGGAAATGGCGGGAGAGAGAAATGGGGTTGGGTTTTAAGAGGAAACGGTTTTTGTAAGTGTAGAATAATCTTACTACTTTCATGGCTGTGGTTTGCATCAGGGAGGGAGAAAGTGAAAAGTCTAATTCATGAAGGAATGAGTTAGGGTTTTAGGGTTTTGAGGATGAAATGAAATGGGAAACCCGCCAAGTTCAAAACAAAAGGAAAGGGTTAGAAATCAATATGTGCTCAGTTGTGTGATGTAAATTATTTTTAAAAAATATGTTAAAAAATAATTAATTTTATATTTTTTTTCAAATCAAAATACATTTTTAAAATGAGATCAAACGTTGTTCCAAATATAAAAATAAATGATGATTAAGTCTACGAAGAAATATTGCTCTAAAATTTGGTATATAGTGACATTTTTAGGGTTTTTTTGGTTTACTTTGTCAATTTTTATCAACTCAGATTTTTATCTCAAAGAATAACATATTATCATAAATTCACTTTTACAAAACGGCTATAATAATTTTGAGGGATAATTACATTAAAAAAAATAATTCAAGAACAAATGCTGAGATTTCCTATAACAAATTGCTTATATTTTTTATTTAAAAAAATGTCTATGTTTGATTGAAAAACCTAGTTAATGATCATATTTCATCTCACTATCAAATTTTATTGAAGTCTTGTGGTGTTTTTTTTATATATATTTTTTATTGTACACCTTAATCTTTTTTTTTAAGGTGTTTTAAGTAAAGTTGTTAAAATCGTGAGTTGACTCGTAAAATCGTACGATTTTACGAGTCAACATATGTTAAACATATGAAATTGCTTTGAAAACTCGAAAATTATTAAGATCAAATTACAATCAGGTAAAATCAGGTAAAATCACGATTTTAAAACTGATTTTACAATTTCATAAAGTATATGTACTGCACCAAATTTTTATCTCTAGAGTCCAGCTCTCCACATTGGCACTAACCACCTATACAACATTTACCCTATTCTGTTTTAATTTCTTTCTCTCAGTCATTCAACAATCAACCACCACTAATAACACTCTTTTTTTTTTCATCGTTGACTGCATCTTTTTCCCCAGCTACTGTGAGTTCCAGACAGTGGTGTCCTCTCCACCAGCAATTGTAAGTTATTCTATAGTTCTATTTATTTTTTTTCCCATCATGCACTGGCTAAGGATCATTTTACATTACTATTTATTTTTTTGTTTTCTTTTCAATTTATGAATTTATTTCGAGTAATATACTTGTCTATTTAGGGTTTTTTTTCTCCAGATTGAAAAGGGGAGTAGCCCTAGGCATGAAGTACTTGGTTTTTGGGATCAAGAAATGGTGATGAGAAATGAGTGTCTAAAAAGGTGAAGACGGTGCTATATATGGGTCGCTGCACAATATCTTCTTCATTTTTCCCCTACCTTTCCAAGTATGCAATCTATCTATAGTTAGAATTGGATTGTTGCTCGCTAATCTTTCTTTAGACAATTGTGAAAAAACAATACACAATTCTTGTTCCTCGCACACAATTCAAGCTCTAGACTAAAGATACTGCAGTTCTTATTCTTTGTAGTTTTATAAGCCAGGTGTAAACACCTGTAAACTAGTATAGTAGATTGTTTATTTTAAATTTATTAATGGTTAGTTAATAAAAATAATGAATAAAATAATTATATTGTATTTTTAAATTATTTAAATTATGTATGAATTTTTATTTGAATCATGTATTTTAAGGTGCTCGAACTAAATACAAGTTTTTATTTGAATATTATATTTTAAGATACTTGAACTATATATTTATAAAATTCCTTACTATTTAACGATATGTTTTTACAACCTAAGTTTATATTGTATTTTTCGTGTCGTGTTAAAAATGCGTATAGGGGTACAGAACTATCTATACTTTGTTTTGATTACTCTTTTTATTTTGATTTTTTTTTAATTTTAGGTAGTAATTAATAGTGTAATAGTAGTTATTTTTTGGAGTGTTTTTCATTTAAAATGAAAATAATAATTTTTTATTTTAAAAAAATTATTTTTAATATTAGCATATTAAAATAATTTTAAAATATAAAAAATCATAATTTTAAATAAAAAAATTAAAATTTTATAAAACGCAGACCTCATTTGTTAGGTATTTTGCTAAACCTCATCATTTACGATCCTATCATAAATGTTGATGTTGAAGTAAAACATTTTGCTACCACTGGTTCATTCACATAAATCTTGGAGTCAACCTTTATTAAATTTGACTTTGTATTTGATTTGATTTTTAAAATGACTTTTCTTATTTTAAAATGTTATTTATAAGGTTAAAAGAATTGATTTGGTGGTCTTTCAATATAATTTGATAGGCAGAATAGTGAAGTCTCTATAACAAATTGTGATGGAAGGGCCTTAATCCAGACACTCAATAAATTATGTACTAAAATTGAGAGAAAACAACTATAGAAAGTGAATTAAAATAACCAATAGTTCAAGTATTCTCTATAGATTTTAGTCCATTGAGGTTGTATGGATGCCAGCTCTTTTTCTAACTTATGAATCATTTAAGAATTAATTTCATAGATCGGATAAAAAAAAAATCAAACGTAGCAAAAAAATATTTAACTTGTAAATAATTATTTGATATTATTATTAAATCTAGTCAAGTATGTTAATTTTGAAATCTTTTACTTTAACTCCTTATTTAACTTAGATTTAAAATTAAACCATGTAGAAATTGTCCTAACATGATCTAGTTGACATGGTTAGTCCAAAAACAACTTAGTTGAATGATAAAAAAAAAAAGCATAAAAATGAAATTGAGAAATTAACCAAAAAACACTCATGACTTGACTCCTTGCTTAGCTTATATTTAAAATTAAAACATGTGAAAGTTGCGTTGATGTAATCCAGTCAACTTAACCGATTCAAAAATAACATAGATGATTGTTAAAAAAAATCTAGAGATGAAATTAAAAAAATAAAATTGAAAGAAAAAGGGAGGGAAATGAAAAGGTAAAGAAAAGATGGGGGCTAAATGGGGGGAAAAAAAGAACTTCACCATGAAGCTCATTATGTTAGGGTAATGGGTGAAATGTTACATCAACACCATCATCTTTTTAGTAGTGTTTGGAATAATGGATGGATCATGCTTTTGAGACTTTTTTAAATTCTTTTAGCTGTAGATTGATTTTTTTGTGTTTTTATTATTATTTTGATGTACTGATGTCAAACATAATTTTTTTAAAAAAATATTATTTTAATATATTCTCAAGTGAAAAGCACTTTGAAATATAATTTCTAACTCAATCTCAAACACGCTTTTCATATCGTATCTCCGAATTTAAATGAGCTCAAATTTTATAATATGAAAGATTTGGAAGGGTGGGAGAGATGGGAAAATATCACTTAAAAAGTATTGTCTTGTCCTCGTCCCCTCGGAATTAAGCATGGTCCAATGCTAAAGGCATATCAAACCACCTTCTTTGGATTAAAACTTTTGTTTATTTTACCAAAAAAAAATTTAATGAAATTTATTTTCTATTATTTGGTTATGTTAACGAAAATATTGTTACAAGATACATTTACTTTCACTAGCAGCTTTAAATAATGATAATAAAAAAAATATGATGTGGTGATAAAAATAATGATACTGGTGATTGTGATAATTATGATAATATTATTGGTGATGGTTATGGTTATAATATTTATGATGGTGATTGTAATAATGTTTGTGGCAATGATGGTTGTTATGACAATAATAATATAGTTATAATTGTAATTGAGGTTATTTTTGTAATAAGATGACAACTGTAACAATTAGTAGTGGTAATTATTATTGTGGTAGTGATAGTATTAAGTGACATGGTGATTATAAAAATATTGATGAAGTGGTGGTAACAGTGGTATTGGTGGAGAAATGATGGTTATGATTACAATAGTGGTGGTAACTAGTGGTGACAATTATTGTTGTAATAGCGATGGTATTACAGTATTAGATGATGAAAATGGTTATGAAGCGGTAAGTACATTGATAAAAAAAAATGGTGATGGCAAGTGGTGCTGGTGATGGTAGCTAATGGGCATGGGATAGTGGTGGTAGTAAGGCAATTGTGATGGTGATAATGGTAATGGTAATGGGTTGATAATGATTGTTGAAATAAATAAGTTGTGATGTTAATGAATATTGCGAGTTGGTAATATCATGAAAAACATTTTAACCTCTTAAAATTAAAATATTTTCATCCAAATTAGTTTTATTAAGAAGTTGATTGGAAAATATTATGTGTTCAGTATATTTGTTAATGTTTGTTTTACATTGAAAAATGGAGAACAATTTCTAGAAAATAAATTTTCACAAAATAAATTTTACAAAAATATAAAACATGTTGTTTTCTTGTATGTTTTATTGTGGACATTGAGACATTTTGATTATGGATTGTGGCAATGTATTGTTACTTTTTCCCTTAGTTATGAAGTGGTAAATACATTGATTAAAAAAAAATGGTGAGTAGTGTTTGTGGTGGTAGCTAATGGTCATGGTATGGTGGTGGTGGTAAGACAATTGTGATAGTAATAATGATAATGGTAATGAGCTGATAATGATTGTTGAAATAAATAACTTGTGGTGTTAATAAATATTGTGAGTTGCTAATATCATGAAAAACATTTTAACCTCTTAAAATTAAAATATTTTCCTCCAAATTAATTTTATTAAGAAGTTGATTGGAAAATATTATGTGTTTGGTATATTTGTTAATGTTTGTTTTACATTGAAAAATGGAGAAAATTTTCTAAAAAATTAATTTTCACACAACAAATTTTACAAAAATATAAAACATGTTGTTATTTTCTTGTATGTTTTATTATGGACATTGAGACATTTTGATTGTAGATTGTAGTAATGTGTCGTTTTTTTTCCCTTAATGAATTAAATTGCTAGGTGTTTTTGAGCAAGGGATGTCTGGGTTTTTTTTTGTTTTCTTTCTTGGAGACATGGTTAGTCAAGGTAATGTGTTACGTGGTTGGGTAGGAGAGTGTGCTGCTGATTTTAGTCTTGATGATTTTAGTGGCTGGGTGTTATTGAGCAGGGTTGTTTAGGTTTTTCTTTGCTTTCTTTCTTGGAGGCATGGTTGGACAGGGAAGGGTGTGCAGCTCATTTTCACTACTATTAATCAAGGGATTTCTATAGGCAAGTAAGGTTGTTGTTAGTGTCACCTTGAGGCTCTTTGACTCCTTGACTATGAGTGGCTAGACATTCACGTTTGGAATCCTTGTTTTTTTTATGGCTTGTTTTTTGGGCTGGCTCACATCGCTTTTAAGTTTAAGTTTTCATGCAGAGGGTGCACTAGTCTTGGAGTTGGGTTCCAGGAAGCCGTTGGTTTTCATCTAGCTTGGTTAGGCTATTGAGTGTTGTGAGGGTTGTCTAGCAGATAATGATATGTAATCATGATTATTCATTAAATGTAAGGTGCAACTGTCTTCGTCATTTGTCCTTCAACAACTTTGAGGGTGCTGGTGATTGTTATGCGGGTTGGATGTTAAATTAGGTGTTAGCAATTTATTTGTTGATTTTAGTTACTTTGCCTCTAGTTTCCCTTCCAATGCTGTTAAGTTGTGTATGGGTTAGTTCTGTTAACAACTATTCTGGTTTGTTTTCTTTTTCAGAAAAAAAAAATATAATTGGTCTTACTAATGTTCTGTCATTTCATGTCATGTTTATTAGAGTAGCATGCTATAGTTTTAACATCTTCTTTTTTTTCTGATAAAGAGCAGGTGGGGTGGTTTGGGTTTAACAACCTTCATGGATTGCAGGTGGGGTGGTTTGGTGTTGTGACATTTTCTACTTGCTAGTGATTTCTTTCATTCTTCTATTCTTTCTTTTTTTTCTTTTTGGTTGGTTTTAGTTTTCTTATTTTTAACCATCATGTTAACTGTTTTTTTTTTTCATTTCCTTTTTGTGGCTTCACAAGTTTAGGTTTCACTCATTGTGCTTAAGCTGACATGATTCTTGTTTTATTGTTTGCTTTGCTGGTACTTGTATTAAGGTATTGTTATGTCAATTTTTTCAAGTCTCTTATTAGTTTACGTTATTTATCTTAGATGTCATTCTATGTTGGTTGGTATTTTGAGTTAACATTTCTCTATTGTTGCACTAAGGATTGGTTTTTATATTCATGTTGTTGGTTTCTATTATGTTTGTGTTTGTGGTCTATTGCTTTGGAGGTGGTTTGTTACTGAGTTTTTTATTCTTATTTCTTCTTTTACTTATGAGGAAGATTCTGCTACTACCTACGTGGTATGTGGTCTTGATTGATATTATCCGAGGGTCTAAATATGCTACAGAATATGATTGGTCATCAATTGATGACAGCCATTATCTTGGGATTTCACGTCTAAAAAAGATGGGAAGCATGCATGGTAGTATCTTCATGCAACATTGTTGGATGGTTTTACTATGGATTTTTTGTTGCTTTCATTGTCTTTGGGCGTTTGGTCTGTATAGAAAGCACCTTTTAAAAAAAATCATATTATCTTCTCTTTCAAGCTTTAGCCTATTTTGGTCACACTTTCATTTGGATGGGGTATTTTGAACTAAACTTTTATCAATGATTTATATTGTTGTGATGTGCAAGTTAAAGGATTAAGTTTTATTTCAATCATGGTTAATTATTAATTGGGTTTGCCTTTGTCTTTTGATACCAAATGTATTTGTTGTTCATGTGTTCCATAAGGGTCATTGATCCTCTTCGCTCGACCATCTTTTAAGCTTCAAGTTATTTTGCATTTTGCATCTTCAAAAACATTACCCTAGGCTTCTTTCATCCTTTAAGGTCCTGCTCATTTTCTTATTCTACTATAAATGTTAAGTTTGGAGGATGTTTAGGTTTTGTAATTTACCTTTCCATTTATTTATCTATCTATCCATTCATCTATCCTTCTGGTGTTTTTTTTCTCTTCTCTCTTGCTTTTGCAATATTGTTGTTTTTTTACTTTTTTTTGTTAGAATCTTCTCTTTCATTGTCTTTCATTGCCATCCTTTTGTTTACTATGCTTTGTTCAATAAAAGCTTTTGATTGGTTGTTATGATGCTTTTGGCACTTTGTTGGTAATAAGAATCTCGGTAAATGAGCTTTCTATTATGAGATATTTTGCTTTAAGACATGCATTTTACATTATCTTGGAATTGCCTTGGAATAGAACCTTGGTTGAAAGAGATTATTGGTCTTTCATTAGTTGCATTCTCTTATTTTATTCAATTATAATTTAACTCATTAAATCATTAAATATGCTTCTTTTGGCTTGAGGGAACCACGATTAATACCTTTTAGTTTTTATAGGGAGAGGTTGTGCTGTCCTTGGGAGGTTAAGAATGAAAGAATTGAATTCTTCACTATTGTAGGAATAGAAAATAAATGGTGTTAAGATTCATTTGTGATGTTGTTGGATATTAATTTTTTCCCTAAAATTATTTGTATTTTCACAAAGAGTTTATTGAATGTTTGATGTCATTTATTTACTTATTCTTTCAAATCCTATTCATTCTTTTTTTTTAGGGTTTCATTAATAATTATTTACTGTATGCTTATCATTTCAAATTGACAAACATAATTTCGTTATTTCTTCACATAAATAGCTCTTTAAAATATCTCTTTGACTATTGCTTTACATGGATAATGCTTTTCTTTTTATGCATACTTCAACTCATAACAGGTATACTCTATATGTTCAAAGGTTGTCTTTTTCTTTTTAAGATCCTTAGCAATTAAATCATCGTCAATTCACATTTTGTATGCATATCCACGACGATATATGAGCAATATAACTACTAAACTTTTAAAAAGAGTACATTTATGGATGTTGTATTCTAAAAGCCCTAAATAGTTGATGGAAATGTATTTTATGGGACAAGATCACTTGCATCTAGTTTTTAATAGTTCAATCTATATTTAGATTTTTTACAAATTATCTTGACTCATATCTTGATTATCAATTTTCCAATCCAACCTATTTAGTAAGCCTAGTTCCCATAACAAAGTGTAGGGTATGTTAATGAGATAAAAAGGATCTAGTACCAAAATAACTATGGATTTTTTTTTCTTTTCTTCACAGGTTGGTAATATTCTTGGAATAATTTTATTGATATCGTGTTTATCTCTCCAATCTAATTAAATATAAATAATATAAAACAAGAATAACAAATTCATAAGAATTTTAATATTATAATTTTATTTGAGATTTAAATTTTGATAACTAAGTATGCAAAAATGACAAATGATGCTCATTAGTCTAACTTATTATATATTCATATTTATACCCAAAATAAAAAAAAAATCAATATCTATTCATTGCTTACTAAGTCAAGAATTTGAATAGCTATTTGAACATAAATGAAGACAATACAAGAAAAACAACAAGCATAAACAACATAGAATTCTACCGAGTAAGGTCACCGTATAGAAAGCCTAATTTGAAATTTTATCAATTGATATTTTTTCTTTAAGTATTCGCTTGAAATACAAACTAAATAATCCTATTTTTAATATTTTTAAACCTTAAACTAAATAAAAATAATAATAACTAAATATGAAGAATAAAAAAAACCATAAAGGACAATATTTTTCTAAACTAAATAACAATAACAATAACTACGAAAACAAATAATTTCTAATCAAGACTCTCCAACTATTTTTCTTTCTTCGTTTCATGTACATAAATATTTTAGATATCAATTTTAGTCCCTTCACGTTAAATGTTATATAAGAAATATCAATTGATAAATAATTTCTTTTATACTCACTTCTAGCATAATGAGTTGCAAACCTCAAACTAGCTTTATCAACATATGTTGTATCCATGTAACCATTGAATAAATATACATTTGTAATAATAATAAACTTGTTATCTCATTCATAAAAAAAAACTTGTTATCAAAAAAATCAACATAGGCTAAATCAACGATTTTCTTTTGTTGAACTCCTTCCTTGTTTTCTTTGTACTTAACCTTAAACTTATCAATAAGAATATTTTTTATGTCATCACATCTATTACTATCATTGTTTATAATAACATTATCAACATAATCATTATCGAAATAAAACATCATAATTTGGTGGAGAATATTAATCCATATTTATATCTTCTTCTTATACTTCTGAATGAGCTCTTAAAATTAGCTATGAATTTGTGATAACTCCCTTCTAGTTTTTTTCTTCTTCATATTCGCTATTTGACAAGATAATTCTTCAACATGTCTCAAGAAGTTTATCATCATTAGTTGATGTGTTAATTCTGCAATTTATCATTACATGTCTTTTATCACTAGTTCCTAAATCTCTATTTCTTAAGAGAGAACCTCTTCATCTCCTCCTACAAGAGCATGTCTTGTTTTGTGATTACCTCTTCTAGTTATTATGATTATTCAACATCACACAACACCACTAAGAATCATTGGATTTTGATACCAACTAATATAAAGTTTCGATATCAATTAACAAATACAAAAACAATACAAGAAATACAGCATGCACAAACAACATAAAATTCTATCGAATTGGGTCCCCATACAAAAACTTTAATTCAAGATTTTATTACTGAATGTTTTCTCTTCAAAAAGTCTCATGAAAGACAAACTAAACAATCTTATTTATACTAGTCTTAAACCTAAAATGAATAAATAAAATAAAATTCCTAAATTAAATAGGAAGAATAAAACATCATAAAAGAAAATATTTTCCTAAATTAAATAAAGATAAAAATAAGTGCAGAAATAAATAATTTATCTAAAAAATTCTCCAACATCATATATACGTGTCAGGTTTTAAACATCTATTAATCAATCACTATTTATTAATCAACATGAGAATTAAAATAATATATGTTTTGGGTAAGTGTATGCTTATATTGAATGAAAAAACTATTAATTTATTATGAGAAATTTACTTAATATGCCCTTCCATTTTATGAGTTATCTCATCGTAGAATATGTCTAATTGCATGCAATATGTCCTAGATATAAAAACAATCTCCCGTAAAAATGAGTTTTGACAAAACTACCCTTGTGAAATAACGCGGAAAGTGATTTTTTTAATCCTTTTGGAATCAATTAAATAATTATTTTTAAACATCCTTTCATTTGTTAATTTTTTTTATTAGTTTTAAGTAAATAATTAATTTGTTACTTTAAGAAATAAATAATAATTTTGTAATTATATTTAAAATAATTATATATTTATATGATGGGGATATGCTAAAAAGTAAGATAATTTTTTTTAAAAATTCATTTGCAAGTCCATATCAAAATTCATTAACAAAAAATTATAATAAAAGTTTCTATTCTATTAGAGAGATTATGCTTATATTTAAAGATATATTAACTAAAATTAAACATATAAAGTTATATTTAAGACAACTAAAAAAATATAAGGATAAATTAAACTAATTCGGTTAATTTTAATTTTTTTTCAATATATCTCTAGAAGTATCAATGTCTCTCTTCAAAATTTCAAATTACCCAAAGTAAGAGAAATTTTTTTTTTATTCTTTAAATTTTTAAAATTTGATCAAATAGAACTCTCTCTTTATAAAATCTTATACTTGATTTAAAAGTTCAAATGGTACCATGTATATCATTTATATTTAAAAAAGTGAGAAAGAAAATTAATTAATTTTTAGTAAGGTTTATATTGAAAACTGATGAAATATCAAAAATCCAAATAGCCTAAAAATAAGATTCTCGGATTAGATAATCGGTTAATCAATTGATTCTAACAAATTCATCAATTCTCTTTAACCAAGGTGGTTTATAGCTTGTTAGGCCAATGTAACTTATGGCTAGTAATGGCAAAAGGTATATTTTAGTGATGGTGGGGACTTTCTGATACTTAAATAAGTCTCTTTTTAGAGAGAGAACATATAATAATATTCTATAGAGATATGCTCTAAAAATATATATGTAGTAGAGAATGAAGATTGTGAATCTTTCTTCTGAAGGTTTCATGGTATATTTATAACTCACGAGTCTTGTCTTTTTTGTGGAGAGGAAAGAATGTAGTGTGATTTTACTTTTGTGATATTTTAAGTTGTATTATGAGTTGTATTCCACTCATTTTATCCAGCAAAGCAAAAGGATGGAGACACAGTGGACCATGACAGACTTTAATACACCTAATAGACTTGTTTAATTAAGTATGTTTGTTGAGAAATAATTCCTCTATGATTTGATGTAAAATATATAGAATTAATGGTGTTAGATCCATTCATCTCTTGGGTCTCGATAATGCCAGACCCAATATACCTGGGTTTAACACACTATTAAACTTAATCATAGTTACGTCTGGCTAGTGCCAAACCCAATATGCCTCCATTGGGCGTGTTTGTGCTGGCAAACCTTAGAACTAAGAAGCTTGATGTTCAAAGTGAAACAATTTTAAACTTTTGTGTTGTTATAAGGGTATAACCATCAAATAATAAAGCAATTAGTAAACATATTAATGCTGACACTTAGATGCTAGCTATAATTAAAAAAAAAAACCTATCTTGTTAAATTATTTGTAAAAAGAGAAAGGATCAAATTTGAAGGACTGAAAAATTTTTTTTTGTTAATTGATTCAGTAAGAAAACTTCTGAGGGGATACGAAATGAAAACTCAAAAAGAGAAAGTGAATTTGTGTAAAATCTCAGGAAATAGATTGAAACTAACTCTATTAATATATATTGCAAGTTGAGTTTGGATTATATTATGAATGAATTTAATAATATCCATATTCTTCTCTTATCAAATAGATAACCAAGCTAAACCATTAATTATCCATAAAACATTTACATTCATATGTGATCTCCACTAAGTAGATATCAGTCCTCCTTAACTTATAGTTGGGATTAGTTAATGACTTGTTTTGATATCCATACAGTGCTATGAACAGATCAAAAATTAATTTAAGCATAAAAAACATGTGAAGATAAAAAAAAATATAGGCAATATTAAAATTTGAGTTGACAATAAAAAATCTAAAAGACGTATTAAAAGCTCGATTAGTATATAAAAAAAATTAATTGATCGCCATGTGCAATAATAAATACTAAAAAAATTGTTAACAATAAACAAAGACTAGACCGAGATGCTAACTGATGGATGCATTTATAGAACACAGAATTTGTGAAGTGTCATGCTATTTAGCCTCTTTATTTAATTATTCATCTATATTCTTTTATAAGAGAGAAATAAAAATTGAATCAAAACAAAATAACTTGCTAGCATAGTTTCTTCGCTTTATATTTTTTTCGGCATTGCCCTATGTCATTGTTCATTGGATGGTTTGAGTTTAAAATCATACCATGCTGGGATTGGCTCGACATAGCCTATTTGACCAAGTAGGCCTAGCACACAACCCAATCACCTTATTGAAAACATTATATGGCTCTTGAAAAACTCTTCAAGTTGGCATCGTTTTAACCTTTGTCAAACTTGATTAGGCTCAAAAGCAAAACAACAAAATGTTAAAGAATAAAATAATAATAAAAACATTTAGGGAGCAAAACAAAAAAACAACACCATTTTTTATTGACTCTGGTTAACCCGAGTTAACTTGTCATATTCACTAGCAAGGTCATAACATGATCATAATAAGCTAACCCGATTTGTCAAGATATCCTTTTCATTTCTCTGCCCTTCTTTTTTCCCCAGTTAAGTTTTTTATTGAGCTTGAGTTGAATGAAATTTATGACCAAACTGAAGAGCTATAAAACCTTTAGAGACCAAATTAAAAAAAATAAAGAGTTATCAAAGAATCAGGGACCAAATAAAAAAGAATTTAATGAAAAGCCGACTTAAAAAATAATGGCCTATGTATCACATGTGCCAATATATGAGGAAGTC
>Ga0325411_1000684_pt1 | contig 36210 bp, 25 predicted proteins | sample PopdelMetagenome_13_FD_206181 | JGI IMG/M metagenome (GOLD analysis project Ga0325411, IMG submission 206181) | Populus deltoides microbial communities from Bellville, Georgia, United States - Xylem-PdIQD-R4 | ecosystem: Host-associated > Plants > Phyllosphere > Stem > Wood/Secondary xylem...
TTAGCTTCGCTGGGAAAGTGGAAGCAAAAGCTAACCTGTCTATAAATCTGGACAAAATCCACACAATTTTTCCATGTGATTAATTAATTGTAAAAAAAAAACAATAATAACATTAAAAATAATAAAATAAAATACCCGGATGGATAAATAGGTAGTAGTGTTGTTAGCATTGAAAGAAAATCTTACTGTGATTAATTAGTGATATTATATTATTAAAATTAAAATTTTAAAATAATTTCGAATAATTATTGTAAGTACTATTAGAGGATGAATCATCAACACACCACGTCACTGCAAAAAAGGATAGCATGATTACCTAAATTCTGTTACTTTGTTATTTATTCTCTGATTGCTTCTGTAAAGCACTGTACATAAAGGGTAGTATTGATATTGTATGGGATAAGTTAGTTAGAATATTATTTGCCTGTTGTATATATTTGGACGAGCTGAATCAGTAACAACACATTCGTTTGTTACATGGTATCAGAGCAGCCGATCAATAACTAACGCTCATAAAGAAACTGATTCTCAGTCTTTCAACGATATAAACCCCAAAAACAAATGCTTCAATTTCTCTGACCCTTTCAATCCATTTTGAATTGAGAATGGTGATAACCCAGCTGCTGCTCTTGTTTCTGAACTCTTAACTGCTGATAATTATGTCAGTTAGTCTCGTGCAATTTCTTGAGTTCTTTGCGCGAAGAACAAACTTGCATTTGTTACCGCTACATTGTCTAAACCTACTGATATCTCATATCCTCTTTTTAAAGCTTGGGAGAGATGCAACGACTTGGTTGTTTCATGACTACAGAATTCTGTAAGTCTTTCTGTCAAATCTAGTCTTGCTTTAGTTGAGGATTCAAGAGTATTGTAGCTGGAACTCAGAGATCGTTTTACCCACCAAAATGGTCCTCGAATTTTCCAACCGAAACATGATTTAGCCAGCTTATCTCAAAACCAAGACAATATCAACACCTATTTTGATCACCTCAAAACATTATGGGATGAACTTGCTATCTATGACCCTTTTCCCGATTGTTTGTGTGGGAAATTAAAAATTCTTCATGATCGCTATAACCGTGACTGTCATTCAATTCCTTATGGGTTTATCTGATACATACTCAAACACCAGAGATCAGATAATGCTACTTGATCCTTTCCCATCCCTTAATCGTGTGTTCTCCATGATCCAACAACAAGAACGACAACATTTGATGATTCCTTCTATCAAATCCCCTGACCTTATGGCAATGATGGCTAAACCAATTTTTAACTCTAGCAAAAATTTCTCTAGGTCTACTTCCCAGAAAATTAATCGCCTATATTGTTCTTGCTGTAAGCTTCCTGGTCATTCTCTTGAAAACTGTTTCAAGGTTGGAAATGTTGATCCACCACAATGCACTTATTGTAATATGATTGGCCACATTGCGAAAAAATGTTATAAACTGCATGGCTACCCACCTAATCACAAACTCCATGGAAAAAATAAAGGTATTGCAGCAACTGTTACTCAATCCCGAGCACTCTCGGATGATGATCATGAGGAGGATTCAATAGAATCAATGATGCTTACCAGGAGTCAATACCAACAATTACTTTCTCTTTTACATTCCAAGGAGACTAGTTCAGCCATGGCTTCACTATCTATTACACAACCATATTCTTCCTCTCCCAATCCTCATGTCAGCAACTCTTGTGTTTCTGGTATGGCTACTTGCTTCAGCACAAGCACATACTCATCTTCTCCCACGCACATCTCACCTTGGGTTATTGACACTGGTGCCACGGATCATATGATTTGCTGTACCTTCCTTTTTACGTCTATCACGGCCACTGTTTCCATTCAAGTTAAACTTCCAAATGGCCAAGATGTTCCTGTTACCCACATTGGTGTCGTAAGATTATCTAAGCATCTTGTATTAAATCATGTTTTGTGTGTGCCTTCCTTTAACTTCAACTTGCTTTCTGCCAAGAAACTTACTCAACATAATTCTTGTTGTCTCATACTTTTATCCAATGCTTGTTTTTTTCAGGACTTAGCCTCATGGACAACGATTGGGATGGGTGAAGTTAGAATTAGTTTGTATTACCTTCTCAGGTCTCGGGTGTTACCCTCTGTTTTGGTTAATGCACTGCCTCATTTTTATCCCCCAACTTCATTTCCTTCTACTTCCGCTACTCACACTACTTCATTATGTGATTTATGGTAGTATCGTTTAGGACACATTTCTCTTTCTAGATTAGCTTTAATCACTGATCCCATTATCACACACAATTAAACATTTCATAATCCAATACCATGTTCCATTTGTCCTTTGGCTAAGCAGCGTCGTGTTTCTTTTCCAACTTCTATAAATTCTGCTTTACATAAATTTGATCTTGTCCATTGTGATATATGGGGTCCCAACTCAGTTATTGCAGTGGATGGATCACGTTTCTTTCTTACAATTGTTGATGACCAATCTTGGACAACATGGGTTTATATGCTTAGAAATAAATCTAATACCAGGTCTTGTTTTATGGCCTTTTACAGTCTAATTGAAACTTAATTTCACACTAAAATCAAAACCATTAGAAGTGACAATGGAGCTGAGTTTCGCATGACAGATTTTTTTCAAGCTAAGGGCATCATCCACCAAAGGAGTTGTGTCGACACACCCCAATAAAATGGCAGGGTCGAGAGAAAACATCAACACATAATGAATATTGTCCGCGCCTTAATGTTTCAATCCCATCTTCCCCCCTAATATTGGACTGACTGTGTTCTCACAGCAACCTACCTTATTAATCGCACTCCTACCCCTCTTCTTCATAACAAAACACTTTATGAATATCTCTTCCACACTCCTCCCCAATACAAACACTTGAGAGTTTTTGGTTGCCTTGCATATGCTTCTACCTTGTCATAAGGGCATAAAAAATTTAATCCTAGAGGCCGAGCATGTGTGTTTTTAGGCTATCCTTTTGGGGTTAAAGCATATAAATTACTTGATCTACAAAGTGATCAAATTTTTTTTATCCCGAGACGTTCATTTTCATGAATCTATTTTTCCCTTCCATCCTCATTTTTCACCTCTCGTTTCACCTTCCTACTCTATTCCACCTCATTTCCATTCTTCACTACCTCATTCTATCTCTATTCCTACTCCACCATCATCTCCTCCATTACCCCCCCTCTATTACTCCACCTGACATTTCCAATTCCCAGTCTTCATCCCCATATTTTTTAGCTCCTAGTTCTTCTCTTTCTACTCCTTCTCGACCACAGCCTTTACATTCTCAACCTCTATTATCTCCTACTACCTTACATTCTCCTCCTTCTTTAGTTTCACCTTCTCACAGGATAACTAGAACCAGATGTGCTCCTGAGTACTTGCAGGATTACCATTGTCATCGGACTACTCTATCTGCTCCTATCCCACCGTTGGACCCGTTGTTATGTTCCCCTTCAGGTATGGCTTCCCCTCTTCATAATACTATTTCTTACCAGCATTTGTCTCCTACTTATAAAGCTTTTTCAACTACTATTTCCACTTATATTGAACCAAAAACATATAAGCAAGCTCTTAAAGAACCCGGATGGTGTCAGGCCATGGACACTGAATTAGCAACCTTGGAGGCAAATCAAACTTGGCAGCTTATGGATTTACCTCCTGGCAAAGTTCCTATTGATTGCAAATATGTTTATAAAATTAAGTATCATTCTGATAGGAGTGTTGAACGTCTTAAAGCATGACTTGTGGCTCATGATTTCACCCAACTTGAAGGGGTGGACTATCAAGAGACTTTTTCTCCTGTGGCTAAGTTGGTTACCGTGAGGTGTCTTTTAGCTACTGCATCAGTTAAAGGTTGGCATTTACATCAATTCGATGTAAATAATGCATTTTTACATGGGGACTTGCATGAAGATATTTATATGAATAAACCTCGTGGCTACACCAAAGGATCCTCTACTCAAGTCTGTAAATTGCTCAAAAGCTTGTATGTTCTCAAACAAGCTTCAAGGCAATGGTATTCAAAATTTTCTAATGTTCTTTTTGCTGTAGGTTTCTCTCAATCTAAGGCTGATTATAGCCTTTTCACTCGTGACATTAATGGCACATTTGTTGTTATCCTTGTTTATGTCGACGATATACTGGTTACAAACAGTGACATTACTGCTGTGCAAGAATTGAAATCCATTTTTCACAGGCATTTTCAGATCAAGGACCTTGGCCTCTTACGCTACTTTCTCGGCATAGAGGTTGCAAGATCCTCCAAAGGCATTTATCTTTGCCAGAGGAAATATACACTAGATATTCTTGCAAATTCTGACACCTCAGGCAGCACCCCTGCTACGGTTCCAATGCAGCAAAATCTCAACCTTACTCAGACCACTGACACTCCCTTATCTGATCCCAGTATTTATCGACGTCTTATTGGCAGGCTCCTTTATCTTACAGTCTCTCGGCCTGATATTTGTTATAGTGTCAATAATTTGAGCCAATTCATGGCTAATCCCACTGATGCACATTTACATGCAACTCACAAAGTTCTTTGTTACCTTAAGGGTGCACCAGGCTAGGGGCTTTTGTTCTCTAGTTCTTCCTCTTTACATCTTGAGGCTTATTGCGATTCTGATTAGGCTTTTTGATACCAGACGTTCTATTAGTGGCTAATGTATTTTTCTTGGCTACTGTATTTCCTTGATCTCTTGAAAATCTAAGAAACAATCCGTGGTCTCTAAGTCTTCGGCAGAGGCCGAATACTGTTCCATGTTTGTCACCTGCACTGAATTAACCTGGCTGAAATACATTCTGTTTGCACTCCATGTCCAGCATTTTCAACCAGTTTTCTTACACCGTGACAATCAAGCTGCTATCCATATTGCGGCAAATCCAGTATTCCATAAGAGGACTAAACACATTGAACTCGACTGCTATCTCATTCGAGACCAGATTTAGGTTGGCCGCATCTGCACTCGTTATGTCTCCAGCTCTAATTAACTTGCTGATATCATGACAAAGGCTCTATCATCCTCTGTTCTTAATTTTCACTTATCCAAGATGGGAGTCGTAAATTTTTACTCTCCATCTTGCAGGGGGATATTAGAGGATGAATCATCAACACACCACGTTACTGTAGAGAAGGATGGTATGATTACCTAAATTCTGTTACTTTGTTATTTATTCTCTGGTTGTTTCTATAAAGCACTGTACATAAAGGGTAATATTGATATTGCATGGGATAAGTTAGTTAGAATATTTTTTGCCTGTTGTATATATTTGGACGAGCTGCATCACTAACAACACACGTGGAATTTCTCTTTACAATTCTATTTTTCTCTATTTCACGTTCGTTTGTTACAAGTACACCAATTTAATTGATATTGATGTAAAAAAACATAATTAAAATATACAAAAAGGAATCTAGAAACAGTCTTACCATAAAAATCCAAAAACATACCATCCTCGCCATCATCTTCCATTGTACCTCGTCTATGTTGTCATGGTTTTTGGTAAAAGGATTTGCACTAAGCTCGTGACAAATATCTAAACCATAAACCACAAAAATTTCGTTTTTTATTTTCAAATCAAAGATAGGAATATCGTGACGAAAGAATTTGGAGGTGAAGGGATATCATTTTAAACTTAAAGCCATGATTTCATTTTCTTTTTTAAAATAAACAATGAAAAGATAGAAAGCAACATTAATCTAGTCTTTGAATACTAGAGGCTGCTAGGAAACACATTTGAAATTTAAAAAAAAAAAAACTTGATTTTTTTAAAATTAATTTTTTAAATATTTTTAGATCATGTAGAAATAAAAAATATATTTTTTTAATTTTTTTATAATTTTTTTTAAAAAATAAAACCCAAAAAAAAAAAAAAAAAAAAAAAACACCAGAACCCAGAAAGTGAGCAAAACGTTTTCTACATGGTTGAGAGAACAACATTTGCAAGTCATTCTCCAATCCCACCATCAAAATATTCCCCCCTAAAATATACCTTCCTTGCACATAAACTCCAAACTCTCTCTCTCTCGCTCTCGTTCTCCACTACCACGTGCTCCCTCCCACTCCCTGTCTTTCTTTCCTCTACTAAAATCATTACAAACAAGAGAGGGAGAGGGAGAGGGAGAGGGGAGAAATCAAGAAAGAAACCGTAGAGAGAGGGAGAGGACTCAGACAAAAACACAGGCATGCATGACGACACGTCGTAGTAAAGAAGTAATCAAAACGACGAAGACCCAAATCGAATTACTACTACAATTCCACTAAATGCACGCGTACAATAGAATACCTAGCAGCGGCCACTCAACACCCTCACCGCCTCAATCGCCGCTCCGTTCACCTAGGTACCGTCACGGCAGTGGAGGAGGAGGCCGGTCCAAGCCTGGCCGGTTCACTCCTTCCTCCTATCCGCCTGGACGTAACCTAGCACACCGCCTCGCCTGGTTCCTCCTCTCCGTCCTCCTCCGTCGCCAGGGGGTTTTCCTTTTCGCTCCTCTCATTTATATTTCTGGCATGCTTTTGTACATGGGAACGGTGTCGTTCGACGTTGGCCCTATAATTGACCATAAGCCTGCTCCCGGTTCGGTTTATCGGAGCCCTCAGATTTACGAGAAGCTTCGACCGGAAATGGATGCCGATAATTCATCTGCCGATGCGGTGCGTTTTATCTGTCTTTCTTCATATTATGTCATGATTTGGAAAGTTGAGAGCTTGCAATATGTAATGTTTGACATTGCATGGATTGTGAATCAGAATCAAAGTGTGATTTAGCTACATATATAATTTAATGCTATTTAGTTAAACGGGGCAGCTTGATATTGCTGCCTCCAATCTCTGGTTTCTATAGCTATGTCCTTAAAATTGTCTAGAACTGGCTGCTAAGAATTTCATTATTATAGCTCTAAATGTTTTCCTTCGTTTTCTGCTTGGCCCTGGCTTGTTGTTGTGGATTTATCTAGGGTATAATGTCTGCATCACCTTTTATCCTTGCGATTTATTTTTTACTTGCGTGTTAATTACTCTGTGTTGATATGAAACTGAATTCATTGCAGCTATCAACTGTGTGGAAAAACTCGTATAAAAGTGGTGAGTGGAGGCCGTGCATAAATAAATCTTCTGAAGGTATGAGTTATGTCTAGGAGCTTCATTATGCTATTTCTTTTGCTTCAGATGGTTTTTTTCTTTTCTTTTTAACACCTCTTGAGTAATCTGGTTTTCGAAATGTAGGGATGCGGATAGTTTGTAGGGTTTCACTTCATGCTTTTGTCATTTGGATCTTTTTGGTTGTAGAATCATGATTTCCCTAGTTAGACCTAATTAGATGCCAATGAGGCTTTGTTACACTTAATTTTGAACAGTAGCTGTACTGTATGCAATTGTGCGTTGCATTTGTTTCTGTTCAGGCCTGCATAATTCTTGTCTAGATAGCAAGAGAAGGTACAGGAGTATCAAAAGTCTGTTTGAATATATGGTCACAATCGTTGTGAGGCAGTTGGTTTGCTGATGCTTTATAATATATATGCTGCATAGGAATTAGGTTGACTCCTCACCGTTTATAATTCACATGCTTTGCAATTCAGTTGCCTGCGTTCTTCTGTCAAAAGAAGCCTGGCCTTGTTGAATTTGGACATGCTGGTATTTGTATGGTTAATCATCATAACTTGCACACCCTGTTAGTGGGTTCTTAACTTAACTGGACTTTAATGTTTAGGTATTATGTTTTGGACATAATACCAAAACATTATGTATGGTATTTGTATGGTTAATGATCAGAACTTGCACTCTGTTGGTGGGTTCTTGATTTAACTGAACTGAACTGAGCTGTGATGTTTAAGCATTATGTTTTCATTTTTTACAGAGTAGGACACTGAATATCATACAATACATTGCAATTCCCATGATCTCTGCTCATAGATTCTAAGCTATTGATGAGCCTCCTTTCTCCTTTTCCAAAAAATAAAAATAAAATTATTGGGATGGTGAGACTCTGCTGACCATCAATCATTTGTAGAAGAAGTCATGTTTGTGACATTCTCTGTTTAGAAAGAAATTCAGATATCTCAGGTTTTGGCTTAGGATGTCTTGTTGATTTTTATGGGATAATGACTGGTCTTTTTTAACAAAACTCTTAAAAGATTTATCCGTCTTAAGTTCTTTCCTTAAGTTCTCAGGTTTGGTTTTAGTTGGGAGAGACCGAGTGTTTTTCTTGCTAAAAGAATAGTACAATATAGTTGTCCATGCTTATGAACATCAATCTTGAAGTTAAAATGAAAAAACAAAGTGAATAATCTATGGCCAGAGTAATCTTGATGCAAAGTATTATTTTCATTTCATTCCATTCCCACCACCTTTTTCATGTCCAAAAGCACTCACCTTTTCATTTAAATCACTAATTCTCACCACTGTTATGTTGTGATATGATTATACTTATGATTTTCTCATTGTCTCATGTTCTATAATTGGCATAATATTACGTCACTAAATCGCCATTATCACCATTTTTAGCTCGCCATCATCATTGCATACAATTTCAGCTGCTTCTGGCCTTGCATCACTGTGGTCACCCTTACCGCTATACAGCATCAGAAAACCAACTTCGTCATTTTAATATAGGCAGTGTATTCTTGGAGCTCCGATCTTTAATAACCTGTTACAGTCTTAATAAATAAATAAATAAAAAACTTTCTGCCATATGATGAATAATATGTTTTCCCTTCTATTAATAGATGCCAATATCATTGTAATCATGTTTACCTTTTCTTTTCAATTTTTTTTCCTTTCAATTTTTTTTCCTTTCCTACATGATTTCTTGTCTGAGTGCCTAGTCATGCTTGTCTTTATGTTTATCGATTTTCAGTGTTGTGGTTGTTTCATGATAGGCTTACCTGAATCAAATGGTTATATCTATGTTGAGGCAAATGGTGGCCTGAATCAGCAGAGGACTTCGGTTGGTTTCATTCTTTGTTTTTTCTTATTTCATATTTGTATACATTCATGATTTTTGCTTTTGTATTCTCAATGCATTTTTTGTGGAGCCTTGTAGATATGCAATGCGGTTGCTGTGGCGGGCTATCTTAATGCAACTCTACTCATTCCTAACTTTCATTATCATAGCATCTGGAGAGATCCTAGGTTCGTTTTTTGCTTTTGTATTCTCAATGCATTTTTTGTGGAGCCTTGTAGATATGCAATGCGGTTGCTGTGGCGGGCTATCTTAATGCAACTCTACTCATTCCTAACTTTCATTATCATAGCATCTGGAGAGATCCTAGGTTCATCAACACCTGTTCTTCAGTGTAATGTTTTGGGACCGCATGCCTAATAATGCAATATCAGAGAAAAAAAGTTTAAAAATTTGTTGGTTTGACTTCTGAATTGAACTAATGAAGTAACTTAGGTTTACCATGTCATCATGATGTTTTTTCATTTTTGAAGTTGCTTAATCTGATAAAAGGTTATTCATGATGTTGGAATATTCTTATGACTATAAGTTGACCTAACTATTGTAAGAGGCCTCTGTTAATTAACTATTGCATTGCATACACGCTCAGATTTCCTGATTTGGTCAATACTGTAAGAAGCTGCTTAGCTTACTACCTAAATGCATGCTGAAATCGAATGAACTTTCAACAGCTCATGCTCAATTGATGCCTGTCAATGCAAAGCATATTATAAATAAATAATAATAAAAAAACCATTTCATTTTCTCTGTCTGAGCTGCAAAACTTTTATTAGGACACTAGTTGCACTAGAGTTTCTATTAGTTTTGTGGATTTTTCTGTTTGCTTCCCTTGGTCCTGATGATTCTGGTTGTTTGTTTCATTTACTAGTTGTGTTAGAAAGTATGAGCTTTCTGTTGGAGATAATTTACAATATATCGGGTACTCAATTAATGGATAATTTGGTTTAGTTCTTTGAATTTTAATATCTACATGATGAATATCATTGGTTCTTCCATACATATTTACATATGCTGGTCAGATATACTTGAATATGTTCTGAGAGCCCTCTTATGTATGCTATTTGGAAGACCTTCCATAAAAGTTGTCCTTGATAGAATCAATTTTAAATCACTCGAACTTGGTTTCTAAGAAGCTTGGGTGATTTATTTTTGGAGGGACATTTTTCATTGATAAAGAAATCAAATGCATATTCATTTACCTTGAAAAAATCATATTGAAGGTTGACTGGATGATCAAACTGTCATATGCTTAACTTTTAAACTTTGGATCTTTCTGTTTGCTTCATTTGATGTTAGCTGTAGTTTTGGCACTTTAGGCGTGGATTAAGTTAGCAGTTGTGTCATACTTGTAATAACATTTGACCAAGCTATGGTGGATAGTTCTTTATGATGCAGCTTTATCAGACATGTCAGGTTTGATCCAATGTGATTTTTTTTATTTAGGTTGTTGGTAATTGCCATGTTTTTCCACATGCAGTTTTGTAATTTCTTAAGCCTGGTTGATGTGCTATCTACTTCACACTTTTTTTCTTTTCTTCCACGTGGACTAGATTTCTTGGCAGATGTCTGCTGCTATGAACAATGGATAGGGTAATGGGAAAATACATGTCTACCTTTGCCCTTTATATTTGCCTTTTCAGTGGTATTCAACCAAGCACACAAATTTCTGAAATATCAGTTTCTTGAATGCTTAATAGAATGGGCTTCTTGACAGAAAATTAGATGCTTTGGTTTATTTTAAATATGGTAAAAAGAAATTACATTGGGTAGGGTGGATGGATTTATTATGATAGATGATTTTGATTTTCAAACTGATTTCCATTGTGGTTGGTTGCTTGTTTTGCTTCTACCTATATGTGGGAGATCTCAAGCTGGTTTCATGTTACCTGCTGTATTGAAAAATATGCTTCTTGGAGCTCAATAGTTTGTTAGGAATATTTAAGTTGATCTCTCAATGTTTCCTATGCTTTCTGCAAGGTGCACATTTGGTCCGGGAGATGCCTTTGTCTGCCGTTCATCTTTTTCATCGAACTAGCTCATGAATGAGTGATATAATTGCAAATTATTTGTTATCTAATATTTCTATTTGAGAAAAAAAGAGCACTTTAGAACTTGAAATTGGACAAACAATTTGATGATTTTTATTCATTTTCTTACTTATTGATTTTGTTGTGAACAAAGCACAACAATATCTGCCAGTGAGATCCTTTTATTGTTTCTTTCCACAGTTCATGAGATAATTTGTGTAAATGGCGATAAAGATTTGTTTTCATACAGACCAAAGCAGCTAACTCAGGATTTTACTTTTGCAGCAAATTTAAAGACATCTACGATGAGGACTATTTTATCAGTACATTGGAAAATATTGTAAGGGTGGTGGATAGGATTCCTGGATACCTTATGGAGCGTTATGATAACAACATGACTAATGTCCATAACTTTAGAGTAAAAGCATGGGCACCCGTTCAGTATTACAGGGATGTTGTCCTTCCAAGGCTATTAGAAGAAAGGTGAGTAGCAAATCTATAATGTTAATTGTTACAACATAGTTTTCCGTATTTCAACTTGCCTACTCTGTGTTTCATCTAAACAGCAAGGCATTCTGGGTGTCCCTTCCCTCATTTCATTCTCTGTTTCGGTTTGTGCTGATAACCCATAGCATCTCATTTATGCCTTAAAATGTGGTTTTGGACAGTCTCCGTGGTGGTTAGACAAAAATGTTTAAAATCTAAAGGTATTTATATATGCATGTTTGTCGAAGTCAAATTAATCTAATCAATAATGATTAGTCGATCACTTGTTTTTTGCATAGCTTTATACCAATTTATTTCACATTGTGAGAGAGAGATGTAACATTGAAATTGTCTGCGTCACTGCATAAATGTTAAATCTTAGCAATCTGTATCTGACTAATGTATTTTCCCATTTCTAAATGCTTTTCTTGAGAGGTTATTGTATCTGACATATGATGCAAAGTGTTCAAAGTTTAGGGAGGCAGTGATAGGGAATGAAGAAAAACAATAACGGGAATTATTATTTGACTATTTAGGAATTTTAATATTGTATGATTATTTTAGTTTTGCAGTAATTTAGGAATATTAGTATTTACTAGATATGTTGCCCGCGTGTTGCCATGGGCCGAACATTTTCTTTTTAATGTAAAATAAGTGATAGGTTAAGAAAAACTCAAGCTCCAAGTCATTGGTTAAATTAGCAATACGAAAAAAAAACCAACAGTAAATAAACTGACAAAAAAAAAAAACAAAAAAAACAGAAGAACCACACTCGTGTCTATTCAGATTATCAAACAACTCAATGCTAACCTAAATGAAGGAAAACTAGGAAAAAAAGAGGGTCAAACTTCAAAAAAAAAAAAAAAAAACAGAAAACAGTAGCTTAAAAAAGGGGGAAAAAACTAGGCAAACCTTTTAAACCTAGTCCAATCTAAAAAATTGCATCTTGTTAAATCATGGAACTTTGGGTTCAATCAAGAAGCTTAAATATCATCTAATTTAATTTTAAATGATGGAATTTTTGAAAAAACTATTAATAAAAAAACTTGGAAAAAAAGGAAAAAAAAATGGGGCTAAAATCTTACAGGAAAAAACCAAATGAGGATGAAATAAAAAAAATGTATTGCAAATAAAAAAAATTGCAATTCAAAGAATTAGGACCAAACTTGAAAGATTAAAAAATTATAGGGGCGAAATATAAAAAAAAAATTGTTGAGGGCTAACTCAATAGAATAAAAAAAAGAAAACAAAAGTTGAAAAAAGATGATAAAAAATAAGACAACATCAATTTAGAAAAAGGGAAAAAAGGGGGTTAACCTCTTAAACCTGGTCTAATATCTAAAAGTCACATTCCGTGAAATTTTTTGCCCAAATTCAATTAAAAAGTATAATTCTCAACCAATTTAATTTTGAAAGATGAGATCAGTAGAAAAGTATTATTAAAAAAAACTTGCAAAAGAAAAAAAAATAAGGATAAAATTTGATAGGAAAAACCTAAGGAGGATGCAATTTAATGAAAAAAATAAAAAAATAATCTAAAATAAAATAAATATCAATTAAAATAATAAGGACCAAATTTTAAAGATTAAAAAAATCACAAGGGGTGAAATTGAAAACATCTGTAAAAACCAAGCAAGCCCAGACAAACATTCTAAACATGGCTAAATTTTAAAAAGCTTGCAACCTATGAAATTATGGATCCGGGTCCTATCAAGTAGTGTATTATAAGCTAATTTTAAAATCTAAATTAAAAAAACTTGTCAAAGTAAAAAAAATAATAATAACAAAAAAAGCCTCGAGCGAACTCAGCAGCTAACCCGGGTCAACAAATCAAACATGTGACCTATGACATGAAATTAGAATGTCTATTAAATAGGAAAGCAAAAAAAACATTGTAAAAAAAAAAACTTAAAAAAATGCTTTAAAAAATTACGAAAGTCGATCTGGGCCAATCCTTCAGATTTATTACCCAGATCATGAGACTGGGGTGACCCCATTAAAGGCAGACCTAATAAAACAAAGAAGCAAGATTCTTAATCAAACAAACATTGAGGGATGAAATTGAGAAAAAAAAATCAATAAAAAAAACAATGCAAAAAAAAAAGCAATTAAAAGGTTTAGGACTAAATTCGACATAAAAATTAAATGAAATTAAATGTTCAGGAAAAAATAAATGAAATTAAATGTTTAGAGATTGAATTGTTCGAAACAAATCTATTAAGAAAATGATTAAAAAAATAGCAATTAAAAGAATTACGACCTAATTTGATATAAAATTAAATGAAAATAAATGCCTAGGGGTGGAATCGGGAAAAAAATAAATCAATCAAGAAAATGATTCAAAACAAAACAAATAGAAACTAAAAGAATGAGGACTAAATTTGAAAACAAATTTAAAAAAATCAAATGATCAGGGATGAAATCGAAAATAAAATCTAATTAGAAACAATGTAAATAAAACAATTGCAAATAAGAGAAGAGGGACTGAATCAAAAGAAAAAATAAATTGAAGGACTGGTATGAACTTTTGCATGGCCAGCACACAATCCGAGAAAGAAAGAGAAGGAAAAGAATGAAAGAAAGAAGAAAAACAATTTTGGGCCAAATCATGCTGAACCACCGTACACGCGGCACCTATAGAGGAAGAGGATGTCGAGATGAATGAAATAATGCAGGGAAATCACAGTTATAACTGCCGAAGCTAGCTGCCCACACCGCCAGAAGGCAGCGGAGCGGTTAATGCATGCAAGGCAGGTGTCAGCAACTTTTTCGTTTTTTTTTTCAGTGCAAAAACCGAAAATGCCCTTAGGACTAAAGAATATTAATAAACAAACCATGATGGAATTACAACAAAGCCCCTGAAGATAAGGCTAAAAAATTCAAATTGTAAGGGTTATCTAGTAATTCAATTGTTCTATAAAATACAAAAACGCTCGTGTAGAAGACATTGGATTATTTTATTAAAGGGTTATGTTAGTAATTTTACTATGCATTTAGAGTGTTATGTGTCTTGGGACACAATAAAACCAAAGGAAAATTAGTGTGACTGTTGTAGGTTTCCTATTTTAATTTTTCGGTGGCCAGAGACATTCAGAAAGAACATATATTGACATTGAAAAAAAAAATTGGTTCTCTTGTTTTACAGTTTTGTTGGTGGTTCTATGCCATTTTTTTGGGAATGGCACCGGCATGTTCTGATGGCATTTCATGAGTCCCACTGCATTTATTATTGACTGACTGTTGAATAGATTGAATCGTTGAATAGATTGAATCAATGTTTGTGACTGTTAATTCGAAGCACTGATTTTTGTGTGCTATCTCAGGGTCATAAGGATTTCTCCTTTTGCAAATCGCTTATCATTTGACGTTCCTCCAGCTGTTCAACGGCTTAGATGTTTGGCAAATTATGAAGCTTTAAGGTTTTCAAATCCCATATTAACTATGGGAGAAACATTGGTTGCGAGAATGAAAGAACGCAGTGCGAGCCATGGTGGAAAGTATGTTTCTGTCCATCTTCGCTTTGAGGAGGTTAGTTGTCATTAAATTAGCAGTGTTTCGATGCTAGATTTTGTTTACTATTACTGCTAACAATGTTTTTTTTTAATGTTAAATCTTAAAATTGGTTGAAAATTCATATTTACAGGACATGGTTGCTTTCTCATGCTGTGTATTTGATGGTGGAGGGCAAGAAGCTAAAGACATGAAAGCAGCGAGGGAAAGAGGTTGGAAAGGAAAGTTTACAAAGCCTGGTCGAACTATACGTCCTGGGGCAATTAGACTCAATGGGAAGTGTCCCCTTACTCCGTTAGAGGTAATATACATCTGTATATGTTGCTCCATTGGAAAGCAATACTCAAAATTCAATTTCATGTGTTGTCTTTACATGATCTTCATGGTCAGTTAGTTGTAACATGCTTATGCTTGACACTGGTAGAAAACTATTTTGAATGCTAATCCATGCCTTTTTTTTTTTTTTTTTTATAGTGAATGCTTATTGAGGCATTTTAAAGTAAAGTGGAAATATTTCAGCAGTGCTTTGTCACTAAAGTTGGTGGATAAGTAGGTGCATATGTTGTTCTAGCTCTGAGATGACTGGTGAATGGATTCAATTTTACAACCTAGGAAACACAACAGGTCTTCAAGTAACTGCATTGTTTATGGCCTCAGAAACTGTGGCTCCATAACCTAGCATTCTTTAGAGTCATCATGCAAACTTTTATTTTGTCACTATCAATTTAAATTTAATGTCCAAATGGAAAGCAAGTATTGACGCAACCATGAAACTCCAGTGAATGCATACGAAACACGCGATCACTTTCTTACCTGATATTGAGACTTCTCAGCATCAGTTTTTTGATGAAGTTACCATCTGCTTATGTAATATGTAACTGCATGGCCTCTTATATATGTGCCTGTAGGTTTGTGGATATTGGTATTGTTGTGTCATAGCATGATATTTTTTATAACTTCTCAGGTTGGATTGATGCTTAGGGGCATGGGTTTTGATAAAAACACGTATATCTTTTTGGCATCTGGAAAGATTTACAATTCTGAAAAATACATGGCCCCACTGTTGGAAATGTTTCCGAATCTGTTAACTAAAGATATGCTGGCATTGGAAGACGAACTTGATCCGTTCAAGGTCTGTATGGCTTGTGGTTTTCTTTCATCCATCTTTCAGACCTGCTTAAGTGTTATTGATCTGACTTGAGCTACTGCTTCCAGAATTATTCTTCTAGGATGGCTGCAATAGACTACACGGTGTGTCTTCACAGTGAGGTATTTGTGACAACTCAAGGTGGCAACTTCCCCCATTTTTTGATGGGCCATAGAAGATTCTTGTATGGTGGACACTCAAAGACGATCAGGCCAGACAAGCGAAAGTTAGCAATGCTCTTTGATAATCTGAAAATCGAGTATGAACTCATCATATTGCTTTACAGTTAGCATCTGTGAGTTTGATTTTGACCCTGCGTTGCATGTGGTGCTAAACGAAAATGATTGGAGAAAGAACTGACAGGGACTGGACATGTTTGGTTGTTTAGAATGCTCATCATTGAACAGAAATAAGCATTGATTTTTTTTGTATTTCCTCTTTTCACAGTTGGAAGAGCTTCAAGCGACACATGCTGAATATGCGGTCTCACAGTGATTCTAAAGGATTTGAAATCAAAAGGCCAAATGACTCCATATATTCCTTTCCGTGCCCAGATTGCATGTGCCATGTTAACAGAACAGAAGATTCAAGATCATCTTCAGCTACGTGATCTGCTTGGAGATAGATCTTGATGGTTGTTTCTTCTACTGGTATTTTGTGGACACATTTTGTGGACACACCATATATTCCAATTCTTGCATCTCGTGATTCTTTCATTTTTTCCCCTTCCCACATGGTGGGAGAGAATACACTTCAATATTGGGAGTTTCAAGGATTTATTTGAGTTCACATTCATCAGACTATTTCCCACGAATCGATACAGGGAAACTGCAACTTGCTACTTTTTGTACATGATGCCAGAGGACGCAGATTACATTCTTTCTCTGCGGGGATTACCCTGGGTATTAACTGAGCATTGTTTTAATACATGCTGCTGCAGCTGCTGTATCTAACAAGCTGTAAAATGGATAGTCAGATTCTTTTGTACCCTGGTTTTTTCATTGCTTGTAAATTTATTGAGGTTTCATACACGTGTAAGACCCTAGAAACAGAACGAGTTTTTTTTTTTGTAGATTTGTGAAAATTCAGGGTATCCATTTTTTGTTGTCCTTATTTTTGTTCATTCCCTTGTAAAATGTAAGTGTTGCATGTATTTCTTGCCTTGCCTCCTGATTGTTCGTCGATTAAATCCCATCACTTGGAAAGACTCAAATGGAAGCTATCAATGGCTGATATTTTGCTTTAACTTCTCTGGGCAACGAGTTAGCTACTGGCTTGGCTATTTGACTAATGTCTTGCAATCCGATATCTTAGAAAAATATGATTTGGATTTTCAAATTTTGTTTGTGTCAACATTTATTCAAACATATTTTTCCTTGTTTGAGCAGTCAACAATTCTCAAATTCTAGGCAAGAATATTCTTTTTTATAAATGTTCCAACCATTTTTTTTTTCAGTACTTTATATATATTATTGATTTTATGAATATAAATTTCGAAAGCACCTGTAAAAAATATATTTTTTAAATCTACTAAACTAATGTGAGATGCGGTGAGGTATGAGAATAACTTCTTACTATTAAATAAAAAAAATATACCAAAGCTGATAAAATTTCCTGCTATAACTGTAGGAGTTCTTCAACCGAGATGTTACGAAATATCTATTATCATGGTATTCGCAAATAAAGACTGTGGATCGGAGATTGGAGGGGTTTTGCCAACGTGACTGCTGTGTTTTTAAAAATTTTAAATTTTTTTTATTAAAATTTAATATGATTTGTATGTTTTGGATTATTTTGATGTGCTGATATCAAAAATAATTTTTAAAAAATGAAAAAACATCATTGGCATGTATTTTGACACGAAAAATTATTTAAAAAGTACCCGCAACCACACTGCAAAACACGCTTCGAATTTTGAACGCATGACTGAAGAAAACTTAGGTTGATCCAACAGGCCTACGCCCATCTTATAAATTGAATCCAAGGTATTCATGAAGCAAAATAAAACAACGCTTTCTCTGAGATAACAAGAATATATTTTAGAATGATGTAAAGATTGTTTTTTAAAATATTTTTTTTATTTTAAAATATATTGAAATAATATATTTTTTTATTTTTTAAAATTTATTTTTAATATTATCACAGGTTTTAAAATAAAAAAATTAATTTTAACTGATTAATCCCAACAAATGCAGATTAATCCAAAACAGCCACGTTCTTGTAGAAAGAAATTTCTTACAATTCCATAGGTGCAAAATGGAGGGAAAAGATGCCTACCCGGTACACTTGCATTTTTAATTCAGATAAGTCCATCGTGATGAGATGATGGATGATCGGATCCGGATCAAACCGGAGATGAAACACTTTCAATCTACCGTACAATTCAAGTATGAATGACCCAACATGAAAGTGACTTATCTCGGTATTTAAAACTTGTCCAAAAAAACCTTCATTGCTCTCACGAAAAACACTCTAATCACCACTGCAGACCAGATTACTGTACTTGGTATTGAGAAAACTTTGGTTTACCTAACAGTTTTGGTTATGAAAAAGCATCAAATTATTAAAATTTTAAAATCAGTGCTAACCATAATAAATTTGTATAATAAAAACTAAAAAACCCATCATTTTGAAGAACTTGTCCCACAGTGCTCTTGATATCTCAAATCTCTTTAAAGTTTAAACTCTTAACTTGCTGTTTGCCAACTCTATCACTATCAGTCTTCTACAAGTCATATAGTGTCTCCTTTTCACATTTGAATCAACCACAGCGGCCAGCGCCTCCTTCACAATCACCAGTCACCGCCACGTACCTAGCCATCTAACTAGGCTCCAAGAAACACTTACGTCTCAGGCTATATGTTACACACTGCAATTGTTATAACCGGTTAAAACTTCATTGTGTCTAGTGCCATCAGTTCCATGATTTCAGTTCTCATGTCTACCCGTTGCTAACTGCACAAATTAGAATGCAGATAGCACTTATTATAGGGCTACTCTACAGATTCTGTAACCTTCATTATAGTAACCTATAGCAGTAGCAGCACACAGCAACTCTCTCATGACCATCGACAGGTCTATTTGTTGAGAAATGAAAAAACAAAGTCTACTTTATCAAACAGACATCGATAAACGAAGCAGAATCATAGTCTGATACCTTGATGAATGTTACCAACAGTCAATCTGTATCACTTGCTCTAGGATCTGTTTAGCTTCCTCCAGCTGGGTCATCATAATACAGACCGGATGATAAAAACTTTTACGGGCTTTTGTTCTGTCCTCTTTAGAGTCCTTTTTGTAATACCATACTTGTATAAATTGCTAGGATGTGCCAGTGTGCTTGGTGAACCAAAGAAATCAAACATGCATGATTACAAGAAATATGACCATCTTGGATAAGCATACTTTCATAATCAAATCAAAGGTACGGATCAAGCTAACGTGAGACCAGGCATGCGATCAATTATTGGTCATTAAGAAAAGAGCTACATGGCATTCTTTTCTAGTTCAGTGCAAAATTATAGTAATTGAGAGCTTGGTTCTACATTTGATTTAAAGTAGATGAAATAATTCTCTTTCATAATGCTGATTGTGATATACAGACATAAAATGCTACAAATATTTAATTACATATCAGATAAATAGATTTTGTGCTGAATATAAATGCATTTCGTTTTAGATGCTAGGAATGGCTACATGATATCCAGATTGAAAGAAATTATGAAACCCAACCATAGTTGGGACAATCGAGCTGCTACTCACGGAAAAGAGCAAATCTATCACTTCCTCCCCTTCCTCTCCTTACCTGGTTGAAGAAAGACAGAGCTATTACCAAAAATAAAAAAATTATAGTCGTCCAGGTGTTTGAGGAGAGACTGCATCCCAATGGATAAATGAATCATAAGAAACTGATCTGAGATATATACACTACTCAAGAAGCTTGTTACAGGTTCCGACACCAATAGCTGCAGCAAGATGCCAACCAGCATGAAGAAAAGGAGTACTAGGAAGGCAATCATCAGCAACGAAAAGAACACCCCCCAACAACGATGACATCTTATGCAAATTATGTGCCATCCTTAGATCCGGATCTTTTAATGCTCTTTTTGCAAATGCTACCTAGAAAGAGTAATTCATGGGAAATCAAGCTTTTAGCAATATAAACGTAACAATAAAAAGTTGAGGGTATTCCCATTAAAGGATTTCAAATTGCAACTAATGAAGGAAATGAATATATTAATCTTGCAGAATAGAACAGTGTGAAACCCACAACGTGACTTTTGCTGCTCAAGCTTTCAGTGGTCACCTCATTATTCAGCAATATAGACATTTCATGCACTCAGCACCCATCAGGGTTCTGATATTCAAACTATGTGATACTTTCCGGTAATCAATAAATTCTGGCAATCATAATAAGTTAATAACTACGCTAGCAAGGCATGAAGGAAAAATTGAATGCCATTCTAATATGTAGATACATTCTCAGCATTAATATGTGTTCCTGGCTAGTCAACAATGGAACTGTCAGTGACATCATCATTTTAGTCACAATATTGGTGGACCAAGACAAACTGAACTCTAATCAACTTAATAAAATCAGAGGTAAGAAATGATCCAGGTTACCTCCATCATCCCTGTATGAATAGCAGAGACCATCAGAGGCTGGATGGGCAATAATGCTGCAGATGCAGCCGTCAAATACTTTGAGTTCTCATTTCTTAGGGCCCTTGACAAACACTGCAAAAGGTAATTCAGTGATCAAGTTCATGCTAATGTAGCTCAAATATTTAAAGCAAAATCTCGATAAGAATAACTAAACCAAACAGCACAGCAGAACTTTAATTAAAAGTTCAGTTTGTGGTTACTTTGTTTATGTGCATTCGAAGCGATTTCCTACCAAGTTTGCTTCTATTTGAGGTCAGAAACTGGACTTGCATTGTTGCTAGAGTAAATTCTAAGGGACTTTGCTTCTTTTTTTGTGGTTAACTGTCAAGGTATCCTCAAACAAGCTTTCGCCCATTGGGACTAAGTTTAGGGAGAACTCACAAGGCATGTTTTACACATCTGATCTAGTGTGTTCACATGAAATTACTTTCTCATGGCCTCTCCTTCAAATCGAACCCAAGATGGTATGAATAATCTACAATCTAGACACTCTAAAGGATGAAGAATAGAAAGAATATTTCCATTACAATTAAACCATGGTGGTATGGAGAAGAGTAGTTCTATGAATGCTGCAAGATTGGCGTGCATATGTGAAAATTAAAAAAGAAAACATGAGATGGCCAGAAGACAAGCCATTCCCCAAGGGTGCAGCCTTATTTAAGAAGTAAAAAATGGGCATATAGAACATGTGCATCTGAAACGTGGAATACTTGACTGCTAAAAGGCAATAGAGAAAATAATAGGGTTTAAAGTGCCACTCGTTCATGAGAAGATGTATATAGCGATAACGTGATGATGAGGTGAGGTGACTTGTGGCTTCCATGAAATAAAAGTTGAGATTTTGTCAACTCATGACTTGGGATATTCAAACAGGTGAAGTCGGAACACGAGGGGAAGAAATGATAGAAAGAACACTCAATATATGAGGATGCCGACAATAACACCAGGTGCCCAGTTGCCTTAAGTAAAATAAAACCAAATCAAACATAAAGCACATGAACACATCAACCGCTTTATCATTGCCATCATCATTTTTGTTGTTGAATTTAACACTGAAGGAAAGGTGGCATCATTTGAAGGAAGGAAATCAATTTTAAAAGAAACTGCTAAACCAGATATATGAGTGGTCAGGACTGAGAAGTATCACATCTAGTTCCACAAATAACATTCCAGTTTAGCATAAGTATTCAAAACTGGATGTGCCTGTAACCTTGATAGTATAGTTGTGCCAATATATAAAAGTTCATTTGGACAACTTACTACTGTCGCTGTGGCTATCATTGTATAGTCAAACCATCTCAAGTACTTCCTCAGCTTTCCTCTTGAAGAATGATACAAACTTGAGACAACTCCAACTCCGATTAACGAGTTGGCATACAACTTAGTATTCAAGTTCTTCCTGTATATAAAATAGATTAAATAATCAGACAAAGATCTTATCTTTATGAATTATCTCACAGAAAAATATTACTACCTTGGAGCCTGGATACCAAGAACAATAAAAGGAAGAGAGGTAATCACATTGGCAACTGTTTCTGCAAGATGCTGATCACCTAGTGAAAGTATGATGCATTAGAGAGCATATAAAATGTGATGCATGCGTTATCAAACTTAAAGAAGTTGTATTTATATTTGTAATACCATGAATGCAGCCCTGGATAGGCCTCAAACATCCTGGTCTTTGCTGCCATACTCTCCTGGATAAGAAATAAAAGACAGGTTATTAGAACATTTTATGACTTTGTAGACTTCAATATCCCTTAGCTATGGGGATAAACAGATTTTACATTGCTGAAGCCAATAATTTAACAATGAAACATATTTTCCAAGCGCATGTTGCCATGCTGGTTGAAGGTTTTACACTTACCGCATCAACAGCTGCTGATCCAGTCCTTTGCCTGAACTTTCACTAGTTGATTGAGGGAATGCCCCCTGTTGATCAATCTGTTTCAAAGCAAATGGAGAATGCTGGGCAACATGGATGCCATGCACACTCTCTAGGATTTTACAAGGATTGAATCTTCTCTGGTGACTCATAATGTCAAAATATGGTTGCCAGCAAGATTGCTGGCATCAAAGGGAAAAATTGAATATCCTGCACCAAAACAGAACATGAATTCATTACACGATGTGCATGTACCTGGGTCTATCAGATTAAACTACCCTTTATTTGTTTGCAAGTGCCATTCAAAGCAAAGATATCAAGGTTTTTCAAGCAAAGAGAAAACTGTCCTGGTCATATAACCAAACAAAATTGGAAAATGATCTCAAAACTTCTGTATTCTATGTGACCAGCTAAAACACAAAGGGCATGCCAATTAACCATTGTGCTATATGTATGCAAACAAAGAGAAACTATTTGAGTAGTATTTGGACAACCTTCACAATTGCCTCCTAGCTTCCAGGTAGAATCTACAGCTAGTACTAAAATCTTAGTCCAGGCCCACTTTCATCATGTTTGAGGAGTTTATTGGCTAGGAATAGTCATAACTTCCTGGCTGCCATTTGAAGCAAAATATTACATAATTCAACTCACTGAACAAAGAATTAATCTCAAACTAATTGGTTCAATTTTACTTTTTCGAATCTTTTTGCTCCATCCTAGGCCACATTTTCCAAAGATTCCAAGAAATTAAATCTCATCAACCTCTTTTAAGCTAAATAATTTTTTTCCCACGGTACTTTACCTTTCACCCACACCCCATCAATCTTCTAGACACGATCATTTATAGGTCTATTGCTTTACATGACCGCATCATCTCGGACAATATTTTTCCTACCCCCATGATTAGCATAACCTCTGGCTAGAAGGTGGAAGCTGCAAAGCTATTCACAAAACTTTAATCAAGAAAGACCGCATCATAAACACATGAATATAATGAATAAAAAGGGGGCAATCTTGGCCCAAAATCCACTAAAATCAGCAAGAAGATTATAAGCGTATCTGACACAACTAAATCGGAAACAAGATTGGTGTGGATTCATCAAAGCAATCCATCCATCTAAAAGAGGATCAAATGCACACTTATCAATGCTATACTTATTGGAATGGGATGAATCCAAGCTCGTGATATCTTATCCAATTGCAAGAATTCCAAAATTTTACTCGAGAAAACTCTAAAACTGCTTCTAGAAAACCTCGCTTATGTCTGATCAGTTCCTTAATCAAGAAGTATTTAATGCAGCATTAATTAACAAGTCTTGTCTTTCCTAAAGAAAATAAGAAGAAGGGGGAAAAACAAATTCCTTTCCGTAACTGGGTTTAGAAAAGAAAGAAAAACCCAATATTGTAAAGAGCCACAGGGTCCTCAGAATATCACAAAAAGCATGACAGACAAAATGAGCACAACCATTTTGGAGTTTCAATTAATCAGAACATAAACACACAAACATGCAGGAACACATGGACATAAATAAACAGATACACGATTATGGTATGTGGAGAGAGAGAGAGAAATACCGGAGAAGAAGAGGTGTCTGTAGAGGTAAGGAGGGAAGCTGGGGGGGGGGGGGGTGTGAGGGAGGAGTTCGGTATTTTATAGGGGAGAAGAGGACTGAAAGGAGGAGTTTGAGGTTTGAAGAGTTGAGTTGGGAAGGTGAACGGAAAATGAAAAGGCGGGTACGTCTGTTATTTTGGACAAAGGAACAGAGGAAGAGATGACCGAATCTTCCTCCTTTTCTTTCTACTCTCCACCTCGCTACTAAAATATATGAAAAGCTAAATGTTTTTGTCTTCTTTTCTATTCTTGGAAAAGTGAGGGAAAAAAAAATAAATTACAGCTAAATTCGCTTGCAACAACTGATAACAGTTTGCGACAGTCTACATCTTCTCTGTCTTCCAAACAGAACCCAAACCTTAAAACATCACAGCATGTTTTTATTTATTTATTGAGATATCAAAAAAAATCTTTGACCGTATGAGACGTCATATTTTTTCCTTAACGATTTTGTAACGTTCTCTCTTGCTCTTTGTTTACAGTATAAAGCTTGGTTAATTTCCAACAATATTTTTTAGAAATTTTAATCTTTTTTTTCAATTTTACCCTCCTTTTCCTTTCTTTATTTCTTTTCTTTGGGTGCACGTGTGTGTTTCTGAACCACAGGTGCGCTGCGCCCTTTATCTGGCTCTACGCAGTCGACATCATAAATATCAAGGTCCGTTCACTTTCTATAAAACGACCCAGTATGGCCTGATAAATAAGACTTCGGATCGGCGTCAATCAGAATTCACCTGTCACAGTCCTTGCGTCCAAATTTTGTTATTTCTTAAAATTATTTTACTATTATAATTTCTTTTTTTTTTTTTTAACATTATTCACTTTTAATCCATTTCACTTTCAGCCGAGAAAAGAGTCTCGTGAACTCAGCCCTGACCTCAAGAGATGATTAATCTAGTATGTTCTTTTTTCTTTTTCTTTTTTAATTTAAAACCTTGAATTAGTATCTACGAGTATTAAATTCTTTCGTATGTACTAATATGATATAATGTTATGCTCTTAAAATCATAAAAAAAACCCTAAGCTTACAAAAGAATCAGTTAGCAAATTAAATAAATTAAATTTATTGAAATAGCTAAAACCAATTATAGAATAGAATTGATTCCGAATAAACTCTTTCTCGTCACCTTTTGTAATTCGGTCGGCTCCTTTCCGAACATAATAATATTGAAAGTTTATTCTGTTCTCTTGTGAAGTCAATCATCCTTCTCTTAACCGAAACATGAGTCATGCACCCTATCTAATGCAAAGATTCTAATTTGCAAAGAAATTCAGTTTTTTTTTTTTGAAAAAAAATACTTGTAATTTTTTTTTAAGAATATACTATAAGATAAACAAAATTAAAAAAAAAATAACATACGTTTACTTAACCGCAGTTAAATTAATAAACCGCCGATGGGAATAGTGGTTCTTCCTCTGGAACGATTCCACAGGCACAACCTAATCCTTCTCTATTCCAGTTACTAACACCCTCATCATCAAATAATCCTCCACATGCATCTCATGGTGCCTTCACAGCTGCCAATCGTATTAGCTCCACAAATTCACCAGCAAACATCAACTACCTTGCAGCAGCCAGCTCTTTCTGGCGAGGCTGACCATGGTGATTCTGAAAGCTCTGTCCAGAGAATCATAAATCATGTTGTCCAACCAACTTAATGGCACTGGCGGAATGGCTGGGGCTGGCTCTTTGGTGAATGACGTGAAAAATGTTAATGGGATTTTGCCAACAGGTAACAATACGGTTATCAATAGAGGAAATGGCCTGGTGGGAAATGGGACAATCAATAGTTCTGGAATAGAGGGTGCAGTCTACAGCGGTCAATGCAATCAGAGCAGCAATGGGGGTAATAACTTTATGAATATTATAGAGAATAATATAAATAATATTATAAGATTTTATTTAATATTTTAAATTATTGAGTTGAAATGATTTTTTGATATGGTATTAAAAGGAGTTTTTTTCAAACATTTTCTTATTTATGAGATGACATATCTTTAAATCTTTTATCTTAATTTAGTAAAAAAACCAAAGGGACCCATTAGATAAATGACTGCATTGCTACACATGAAAATAGCTTTTACCCGTTAGTCAACAAATTCCCATATGGAAAATAATCATTAAAATGCACTCATCGTAATTGACGTCTTTCTGGTGAACTATTTTAACCTGGTTGCTGGAAAATCTTCTGTAATTCTCTGTTGAATTCCTCGACAATCGATTGTATTCTAATACCAATCACTACTACAATGTATATTTAGTCTAGCAAGATTTTTGATAGCACAAATTCTCTTCTTAGGTGCCGACTGCCTTCTGAAACAATGGCGCCTGCAGTCCTGCACGGGGATCTTAAATAGTGCCCGTCTTGATCAAATTTTTTAATGTTCAAACACTCACTGCTATGTTTTTGGTCCTGGCCATCAAATAGCCCTGAACAATCTTACATCCACACATCTTTGCGGCCCAAAGCAACTGATTGAGGCTATAGCCTCAAAGGTGATCAAGGTCGACGATGCGAGCGGGAGAGGCCCAATTTGCATTTTCGGCGAGCTTTCGAAAAGTCTTCCCTTAATCAAACAGCAGAGGATATCATGGATAGTAGTTGATACTTGGACAGTTAATATTAAAATTTAATTTTTTTCAAATAGTTTTTTATTTGAATTAATTTGTAAACAGTTGCGTTCTTAGCTATCAAATGTCTTTTGTAAAGTCCTATTTTCCCCTCTTCGTTGTTTGTTCTATATGTGAATAAAAGTTGTTGATTTGATGGAGATGTTTGTTCTGTAGATTAATCTTGTGGTTTAGCTCGCGAGATGTAAGCCTTTTAAGCTCAGGATAGGATGGTCTTCCTGAATTGTCAGCATACTTTCGTACAAGTGTGTGTACACTAACACCGCACTCTTGCATGCATTGACTACTTTAATATACAGGGAGGGCGGTATTGTAAATATATAACCTTAGGACCACCAACTGTCGGACTGGTCTATTTCTGAGGACCATCTCTTAATTGGACCTAATTCAATAATTGTTTCCAACTACTGAAATTTTTGTAAGTTGTTAGTTCCACAAGTATGGTGACCAGAGGATAATTTTTTTTTTTAATTTTTATGTTATCGTTTAACCTTATCACCTTGCAGCTTAGATTGTGATGTGATTATGATAATTCAAGACTCTTGTTTGGTGTTTCTACATTACTCAAGAAAACTCTAAACTTCTCTCTCATTAGTACAATTCAGTCATTTAAATATTAGATTTTTAAATATAATTATTAACCCTGATCTGATTAATCATATAAAATTGAATAAACTTAATTAAATAAACCTCACTCACTCGATTCAAACTTGATCGAAACCAGTTTTTCTATATTAAAAAAAATTAAAATTTCATTTTCCATCCGAAGTTAAAAGAGACAGCATAAAAAACGAAGAGCACCCCCATCATTTGAAATTTCAAGAAAAAAGATGAACAGCGGGATTGATCCAAGGAAGAGTCTGTAGTAGAAGAAAATTGGATCTCTATATGGGCGCACGCGCCAATGCAGAAGAAAATTAATGGTCCAATATTGTACACGTGATCAATAATGAAATATTGCAGTGGAAAGAAATCCATGAAGAGAATTGTTCCCTGTTTCCAGTTTACTGATAGAAAGACTCATCCTGAACACTCAAATTTCCGGCTGAAGCCAGGATTTTCGAAACACAAACTTCAACACATAGTGATGCAAACACCTGCAGGCTGCAGGTGGCAGGTTTTGTCTCCAGATTTAAGCATGTCTAGTGTTTTTTATGCGAGGAACCCAGCATACGGCTAGTAAACTCTAAATCTGAAATTAAGTTTTTTAGTTCAAATTAACATGACGGGAGGGAAAACGACAAATATGGCTGATTGTGCTCTTGAAACTCAAAAACTTTTGACTCATTGTTCGAGTGCTATTCCCAAAGAGGTACAAATAAGGGGGCAAATTGTACAATTAGCACATGGATTTTAAAAAATAAATGAATTAAAACAATAATAAAAAATTATGATCTTTATTAAATTAGTATAGTAATTAAAAAATTTTGGTCAAATAAATTGAGATGCTTATGAACCATTCGATTTGTAAATAAATTAATAAGCTCGAACCAAATTAAGTTTAGCTTACTGAAATTGCGAGGGCTATGAAAGATGCTAACAAGCTAGCAGTTATATATAGCTTGTAGGAAAAAAATAAATCCATATATTTAATTATTTTGGGGGGAACAATTGTTTGACTATTTTAAGTCGGAATGTGGTTTTTTCTTATGTCACAGTTACTTGTCGGAGACCATGATAAGGCTGGGATGAATTTAGTATATTTTGTCATTCTTTTTATCATATATATATATATTTCATTCAAAAACTTGTTCACGTAATAAAAGAACCAAGCTCAAGGCAGACTCACTTATTTTTATTCATCCTTTAATTAAACTAGTCATTCATGTATTTTAGTAATGTAGTATAGAATATTTTTTTAATTAAAATAATACTTTTTTAAATTTTTAACATCAACCTATTAAAAATATAAAAAAATATTAATTTAATATTTTTATGATAAAAAACACAATTTAAAAAATAAAAACCATCACAATATCAAAACATGATTTTAAACTTTAAGTAAACACATGCCAAGTTGAGTTTCAACTAAATTTCACTAAGCTGAGTTCATCATCTGCATTTGCAGCTATAATCCAAAGGTTCATGAAACGTGATGTTAATTTAAGTGCTTTTTTTTTAAAAAAAAACAGGATTAATTTACACGCATGTAAACTAATTTTTTAAAATCCTAAAATTAATAGTGACATAAATTTTTAATGAATTTAAGGTTTGAAACATTTAAATTGATAATTTTTTAAAAATTAAACAAATTCAGAACCTCATTAGTTAAGTTATACATTTTAAATTTAATTGAAGTATTTTTAATTAAATAACAATTTAATATATATATATATATATAAAACCTCCAAGGCGTCGTATTAATTTGGCAATCAATCCACCGGAATTCTAAGAAGTAACAGTGTCATCAATACGTAGCTTGATCAAATACTCATCGAGAACCACGTCAGGTACCAATTGTCATTTTCTTGTACCTTTTACTGCTTTAATTAACTACCAATGTGGGTGTATGCATGAACAGCTGTGGTTTATATTTTTCGCTTTTTTTATGAAAAATAATTTCTATAGGGTTTTGAAGTTGTATATAATTACAAGATAGACATACAATATGATCTTTGAGTTATTAAATTAAATTAATAAATTAAAACAAAACGGTATTTTGATGGCTCATTATTGTAGTGTAAGACTCAATCACACTGGACAACAATGTCCATATTTTTTTATTCCTCATTTTTTTTAAGTTTTTATAATTGGTTTGGTTTTAGATATTTTATTTTGATTATAAATTTTAATTTTTTCACATTTCAAACTTTACGAACAGGGAGAGAGTAAGATCACTGGAAAAAAGAGAAGAGAAATAGCTTTGAATTAACCACATTCTAGCCATAAAAAAAATTCAATTTTGGTATTCATGATTTTTTTTTGTTAAGGACATGAGTCTTCAAATAAGATTGGAGCTCTTGGTGGTAATTTTAATAATTATTTATATATGAATCTAACATGCAAATATTTTTTAAAAAATTTCTCATGAGTATTCAGTAAAAATAAATATCTTTTTGGTTATTTTTTTTTTATAGTTTTTCCAAATTAATCATTCTTTTATTTTGTTCATACAGTCACTTAAAAAAAATATAGAGTTGTGAATTTTTTATTATTGAAACTTGCTTTCTAGATCATGGTATATTTTTATTTAAAAATAATGTTTTAGATAACAAATATTTTTATCAAAGCTAAAAAGAAATACATGAATAAGAAAAGGAAGTTTTTGTTAAAGAGATATTTTTTTTTTCTTTCTGATTCAAACCATTGGAAGTTTTCAGGAATATTTATTCTTGTTGCCTTCGATTCTTTATTCAAAAAGCAACGTGACTAATAAAAATTATGTGTTTTTATTAAGAAAACGTGCATGAATAAGGTAAAGAATTTTGGCTAAAAAAATATATATTTCTTCCTTTAAAATTAAAATTGTTGCCTTTTTTATAAACGTTTATTTTTAATTGATACATAATTAAATAAAAATAAACTTTAAAAAATGCCTCACATCATCGCACGAACAAACCAGCCAGTGTGACCTAAATCGTGAATGCTTGGCTTTAGCAATATATACTTGGCATTGTCTAAACAGTTTGAGAATTAAGAATTTAATGTCATTTGCCCTCAGAAGAAAAGCGTGGAGAGAGAATTATTTCTGCTTGTGCATAGACGTAGTAACAAAAAAAAAAAAAAAAACAGAGAAAAAAAATAAAAGAAAGAAAAAAATCGGCTGAATTCCGAGAAATTACACAGTAACAAAACCGATTGACGTGCTGCTGGTATTTTCTTTGTGTGTATATGGATGCAAGGTGTGTACGTACGTACAAACTTTTGGTTAAAAAAAGGGGTATAATTCTTCATTGCTAGTGACACTATTTTAATTATAGGATTAAAAATATTATAGATTAGTCTAACATCAAATCAAGACTTTAAACATGACTTATCAATTTTTTCAATTTTGATGTACCTTTTTGGTTATGTATTTATTGATTTTTTTATGATTTTTAAAATTTTTTTCTTTTATATTTCTTGTTTTTAGCTACTTTTGGTTATTCCTTTTAATATATCGATTTATTTTAAAAATAAAATAAAAAAATGACGAGTTTCAAATCTCACTGTAACCAATTTGATCTTGTTTTTTTTTTTTTTTTTTTATGTAAAAGTATCCTGCAGTCAGATTGAATTTTGACTGGATATGGTTAATGAATCCCAACCTCAAGTCCAGCCCAGCTTTCATGTCAATGTACTAGGTCTAGAGTTGAATTTTATGCACTGTACATAAAAAATTAATTCTACAAGTTAAACTAAGTTGAGAAGTACGTAGCTATCGAGAATTGTTTTGGGTGTAAAGTATAGAAAGTAGGTAGACCATATATATGAGACTCCTGCTAGGATATATATCATTCACAATTTCACATCACTACAGATTTCTAGAGAGCTTCATTGCCTCAATATATACAATTAGATTGATATTCAAGATGTCTACATGAATCAGCATTTCTAATTAATGTGCGCTGAGTATAGCGAGATAAGGAGTTTTTTAGTTTTCAAAAACCCTCAAAACGAGCAATAGAAAGTTGCATGGGTAGGGACTCTCTACCAACTTGTTTGTTTTTATATTTTTTTTAAAAAAATTTTGTTTTATTTTAAATTAAATTTTTTGATGTTTTTAAATTATTTTGATTTGTTAATGTCAAAAATAATTTTTTAAAAATAATAAAAAGTTATTTTAATATATTTTCAAGTAAAAAAAAACTTTAAAAAATAATAATTATTGCACTGCGGTACGTTTATAATTTTATTCAATGATAACTGACTGCTAGTGACCAAATGGGTTAAAAAGTCTATACTGGATTCGCAAGGGTGAATTAGAAAAGATAAAAATCACAAACAAAAATATACAAAATGTATGGATAAATAAATGTAAGGATAAATAAAAAGCCCGCAATTCCTAAACAAGAGCAATCAAGACTTGTTTTATACGGGGGACAAAAAAAAAAAAACTTGAAAATAGGTTTTCAGAGTAATTAAATTCTAAAATTGAAAATAAATTGTGACAATTAATTAATTCATGTCAAATTAAACCAAGATGTGGGTCTTTGAATTAACTTTTGAGATTGATGAAATCTATACTAACTAGATTCTAAGATGAGAATTTATGATAACTTTTGTCTATTGCTGTGTGTCTCATGTGATAATGTAAAGCTGTCATCACTGTTATTTAATTATGATCCAAATTAAAACATTCAGCAAAAGAGGAGGATCGGAGAGTCTTTACCAGAACAAGGGTCGTGGAAAAGATGGCCAGTTAAGTCATTCCCTAAAACTAAAACTAACAAAATAAAAGTAAAACCCTACAATAACATAAGCACAAGTTGGACGGACAGGTGAGATGCAAAAAACAGTGAAAACACAGAGTTTTTGTTTACCGATGCCTTTTTCTCAATATATTCATTGACATAAATAAATTTGAATAAAACCCCGCAGACAGCGGCTATTAATACTGGACAGTCCCACAGCACCCTCTCCAAGCAACATGATGGGAAAAAAGAAATACATAAAACAGTAAAAACAAAAACAAAACAACAGGTCACGCCCGAAAGCAAAGAGAAAACAAATCAAGCTGTAGTAGTATAATAGTACCACTATATATATATATATATATATATATATATATATATATATATATATATATATATATATATATATATATATATATATATGTATATGGTACTGTGAGGCCGTGAGAGTGAAAGGTGCTAAATCCAAAGATTCAGTGTGTGAATAAGAAAATATAAGAAGGTTCCACGAATCAAGGGTCAAGATCATGTGAGCAGACCCATAAGATAAGGAGCACCCAAAGCTAAAAATTAAGTTCTCTCCAGCTACCGATCTCTAGTTACTCTTGTTTGGTTGCTTTCAAACTTCCCAAAAAGATTTCACAGAATTATTGTAACTTCACTACTTTGTTTTCCATTCTATTGTGTAAATTTAGAGATCCCAGTTTGCCTTTTTTATGGTCTGCTAGAGGGTGGTTTAAGTGGTGCTTCCTATTAGCTACACAGTCATATTTGGTGCAATATGATATTTCATCGTAAAGTTGGCGTGGCAGCAGCAAGAGGTAGAAGATACTCTGGAGCTAAAGCTGCAATTATCTTCTTATTCTGGATTCTGTTCATTCTTGCTCAGTTAGGTTTGCTTATAGCTTTTGGTCATGAAGAAACTGGTAAGCTGGTGAAGTCTCTGCCAAGAAAAGCCAGGTTTTTTGAGACACGGTTTCATGCACCTCCAAGCCAAGATCAGCCTTTGGACATTGATAAAGGAGATCCAGAAACAGTATACGAAGATGATAAAAGGATAATTCATACAGGTCCTAATCCTCTCCACAACTAGGAAGAACGGTAGGTTGTGGAACTTATGTATGCTACTAAGATTTAATGCTATAAATTTAAGAGTGCATGTAAGATGGTTTCTGCTTTCAGCTTATTGTTCTTTACTTTTGTTTTCTTTTGAATATTATAGTAGACGAGAGAGAAGAGAGCATTGGCTTTAGCCTTTTCAGTCATGTTTAATGAGGTTGGGACAGTAGTGCAGCAATGGTGTGTGAGAATGAGCGCAACTGAAAAGGCTAGTGTAAATGCTCCTGTTTCTTTTTCAGTGTTTTCTTCTGCTGTACCCTTCTGCTAAAATTCACTGGCTTTGAATTTAATTATAGCTACTCTTTATTCATCTACTTTGCCACTCATGTCCAGAAACTCATCAACTAAATTTGAATTCTTGCTCTCGTTTTGCACCTTCGTTCTTAGTTCTTGTTTTAAAATTTCCATTTTAATACCCAAAGAACAAGTGGACCAAAACTGATTGTATAACCTAGACTTGTAGCCTTAGTGCACTCAAGTCTTTGCTGTAATAAAATACACAGAAGAAACTACTAAACAGTGTCCGTGTATGCTTCATGCGGTAAAGAGCACTTCAACTTACACCCCCAAAAAGATGGGTACTTCTACTTTAAACATTATCTTTCTTTCTCTGTTGAAAAGGAGCTTCTTTTTTTTCTCATTAAAAGTGGAGAGCAAGGCCACATGCCTCATCCTTCATTTTTTTTTTCACACGATCTGATTGTCAACAAAACTCATCAGTTTCAGTACTCCAAAAGGCAAAACAAAAGCTGGAAGAAATGGGAATTGATGCATATATTATTATTTGAATGGAGGTTGAGAACAAGAGTGCTGGCTGCTACTCCTGGCATAGGTGTAGGTTATGTTTTTTGACAAACCAGAATTAAATTATTCTAATTTTGACCGTCTATCTGCACCCAATTAATATGTCATGATGTTAATGATTAAAATAATCATGTGCCAATTCTATATAAAAAGAAGAAGCACTGCAAACATTATAAACCCAGTCTATATACATCCTGGACGCGACGTTCAATATTTCAAGCAGTCTTAACAGCCATGATGATGCATTGTTCGGGCAAGTGATGGAGCTAGGAAAATAGACACAATTAGAACATTAATGTTGTTGTGGACCTTGTGGTATGTCAATCATGTATCTGGTCACAGACTGTAGTGCAAACAGTCCTGGTTTGATAATTAGGTGGGGGGGGGGGGGGGGGGGTCTCTTTTGATTGATTATTCCTAGAAATACCATCAGTTTTTTTTTGGACTTAAATGCATCCATTTCTGTAAATGAGGATGCCTGTCTTGCTGGGCCAACACGCTTTCTTAAGCCTTGGGACGCTGTATCACACATCAAATATTATATTTTACATTTATAATAACATTAAGAATTGTATTAAATTTTAAATAAAGCCATTACTAAAATGTTCTGTTTTGTACATGTATGGTATGCCGGCGGTCAATTGAGCGCCCCCTAGCTAGTTGGGGGATACTCGCCTTCCTCCTGAATGACCACAATATCCCTATACCATTTCCTTCAATCACTTGTTGGACGTGGAGGGAAGTCTCAATTCCATGCCCTTTTTGGACAGCTCCAATTAATTATCAACTTAATTTTGGGCTCATGTCACCTTTGGACAAAGCAAAGTTCCAAGTCCTCTTAACGTGCAAAGAAAAGGCCATAGAAACTTCATTGGAATCAGTTTTGTCTAGTGAACTGTGAAAATCTCCATGCAATGGCTGGAGAGAAGGGATGGTTTTTTCTTCAATTGTACAGTTTTGACAAATTCAAAAGATTCCGTGGAAGCATGAGAAACCAAGGTCTGAAGACCACCTTAGTTACAATAAATTTTGTGCAAAAGATAGTTTTTCCCCATGAAATGAATGTTTGCTTGAGGCCATTGTAGAGCATTTAAGTGCGCACGTACGAGTTAAAGAGGGTGTGGTGAAGTGCAACCACCTCTTCTCTCTCTTTTATCACCTTCCATAAGGCTTTTTTTTATTGCTTCCACCCACCCATGCTCCGGCTTGTTTAATTTGCTAGCTTGCATTTCTCAGTTTGACATCTCCTTTTGCACCATTATCATCACCAATGAAGAAGTCGTATGAGCAGTGGAAAGGTCCCACAACGGCATGCATGGCTGGAAATGCTAAATTTAATACAATGCATCAACGACCTCATTAAAGGTTCTATTAATGTTAATCAATGTAGGTCGCATTCATGCTCCTCAAGCATGATAAAACATGGTGGTTGGTTTTTAACAGCACTGTTGGTTTTCAGATCTGCTTTCCTCTTCGCCATTCCTCAGCAAATCTCTGTTTGATGAGAATACCCTCTCATTTAACAGGCAAGGAAATATTGGACTTGAATTTGAAGTTATAGAGCATGGAATCTATGCATGAAGGTCTGATCTACTTAATTCTAAACTATGTAGGTGCCAAGCAACTAGCAAACAAAGCAAAGAACATGCTATACACATATAATAAATGGTATGTGCAGGGTTGGATTTTTGGGACGCTAGCTAGGTCATACGTAAGGCAACCCTCAAAACTTATAGTTAGCGCCCCATTCGTTAGTCTCTATTAGTTTTTCTAAGGGAAACATGCTTTTTCATTGGGCGAGTCTCAATTTTGCCTAAAGAATATATATAGACAATTTATAAATTAACACATGTTTGACAAATCAAGAATTAATTTCAGCTTATTCATTTAAAAAGTAAAACAAAACAAATTGAATTTTTAAATTCAATTCAATTAAAACTAATTTGATTTCAAAATTAAAATATCATATTGTCGAATTGTCTTTCTTGCCTGTATATCTTATTTTTTTAGTATTATTATTAATATTGATATTCGGA